>Ga0209309_10000167_pt1 | contig 86382 bp, 74 predicted proteins | sample COGITO_mtgs_1204_2_FD_184807 | JGI IMG/M metagenome (GOLD analysis project Ga0209309, IMG submission 184807) | Pelagic marine microbial communities from North Sea - COGITO_mtgs_120412 (SPAdes) (version 2) | ecosystem: Environmental > Aquatic > Marine > Epipelagic ... | reverse complement strand
ATTATCACCAACTACTTGTTCTTTGATGGTAATTTGAATTATGCGCATGCCAGGTCCTTAGATGCTCCTGATGGGGCAGACCTAATCCCATTGTCGCCTAGGCTGACATCTACGGGAGGATTGAGTGTGAAGGACTGGCATAGGTTTAATGCAGGTATCAGATACAGATACATCGGCGATCGTCCGGCAAAGGAAGACAACAGCCTAGTGGCAGAAGGTTATTTTGTGTCTGATATTAATATCAATTATGATATAACGGAGAGTTTACGGGCAGGAATTGCCGTCCAAAACGTGTTAGACGTAGAATGGAATGAAACCCAATTTGCTACGGAATCTAGGCTGCAAAATGAAACCGCAGCCGTAGAAGAAATCCACTTTACGCCTGGAACCCCATTCTTCCTGAGGGCATCTTTAAAATACAGCTTTTAGGATCTTAACAGTTATTAGAAGTAGCTCAGGTAGATCGCAAGAATCAGGTGTTTTTGATGTGGTGATGCACAGGTTGCACAAATCCCAATTACCTTTGCCGGGTGAACAACTCTCGTAATTCCCACCGCTTTACCATCGATAACCTGGCAGGTTTTAAGGACCGCCTGCTGGCCTTTTATGCACAGGAGACTTATGTTGTCCTATTGGATAGCAATGAAGCAGCATCGACAAATATTCAATGTTTGTGTGCCATAGGCGCCATTGACGTATTGAGCTGTAACGCGGGCAATGCTTTTGAAAGATTAGGTGTGTTTCAAGCGGAACATCAGGATTGGATGTTTGGATACCTAGGGTATGATTTAAAAAACGAATTAGAGCCATTGGCAAGTGAAAATCCAGATGCTCTTCAATTTCCAGATCTTCAATTTTTTATCCCAGAGTTAGTGATGGAAATAGGAACGGCTGAAGTAATCATCCACTCTTATGTTGAAGATCCAGGAGATCTTGAAGAGTTGATACAACAAATCCTGCAGCAGGAAGTAGGTCCCATGGGAGAGTTTCCCAAGCAAGCAAAGCTTATTGCGACAGACGCTAAACCTGAATACCTTCAAAAGGCGCAATCCTTTTTAAGTCATATCCAGCGAGGGGATATGTACGAGGCAAATCTATGTACAGAATTCCATGCCCAACCTGTAGATATCGACCCGATAAGAGCTTTTAAGGATTTGAATGGCAGCAGTTTGCCGCCCTTCGCGGCCTTTGCGAGGTTTGGGAGTCATTATATCATTAGTGCCAGTCCTGAACGCTACTTGAAAAAAAAAGGAAATGACTTACTTTCCCAACCCATCAAGGGAACGGCAGCCCGCTCCCAGGATCTGGCAACAGATCAACAGCTCAAGCAGGAATTGCTGGCCAATCAAAAAGAGCGATCAGAAAATGTGATGATCGTTGATCTGGTGCGCAATGATCTATCCCGCGTGGCCACGAGAGGCAGTGTTGAGGTATCAGAATTATTTGGTTTGTACTCCTTTCCACAGGTGCATCACCTGATCAGCAGTATTACGGCCAGCTTGCACCCCCAGTATACGGGTGTCGATGCCCTTAAGGCGACCTTTCCCATGGGAAGCATGACGGGCGCGCCTAAGATTAGTGCCATGAAGATTATTGAAGAGACAGAGTCCTTTAAAAGAGGGGTGTACAGTGGCGCGGTGGGCTATTTCAATCCCCAGGGAGATTTTGATTTTAATGTGGTGATCCGCACGCTGCTTTACCATGCAGACAACCGCTTGGTATCCTTAAGTGTGGGCAGCGCCATCACAGCGACCGCGATTCCTGAAATGGAATATGAGGAATGTCTGGTCAAAGCGGGTGCATTAATGAAAGTCCTGGCGTTGCAAGGCATCGATTTTTCATAAATTTGAGACATGCAACAGGCCTTTGCCCAACATATCCACCAACATTTTCCACAGCTTTTTAAGAAAGAATACCTAGTGGCGGTCAGTGGTGGCTTAGACAGTATAGTCTTAACACATTTGCTTCACCGGTTGGGAGTCAAGTTTCAACTGGCACATTGTAATTTCAACTTGCGGTCAAAGGAAAGCGATGGCGATGAGCAGTTTGTGTATAAGCTCGCACAGCAACTGCAGTTGCGCGTACATAGCAAGCATTTCAAAACCAAGGAGTTCGCTTCAAAAAAAGGGATTTCTACCCAGATGGCCGCCCGTGACCTGAGGTACGAGTGGTTTACACAACTGGTAGAAGAACAGGAATTGAGGGCGGTACTCACGGCACACCACCTGGATGATCAAATAGAGACTTTCTTGATCAATTTGAACCGTGCCAGCGGTCTTGCAGGACTGACGGGAATTACCGAACAGAGGGATCTGGTTTTACGGCCTCTTTTACCCTTTTCAAGGGAAGAAATAATGCAGTTTGCCCAAGAAAATCAACTGGACTGGCGGGAGGATTCCAGCAATAAGAAAGATGATTACCAGCGCAACCATTTGCGCAACAAGGTATTGCCGTTGCTTCATCAGGCTTTGCCGCAACTCAAGGGAAATTTTTCCAAAACTCTGGATCACTTAAAAGACGTGGAAAGTATTGTTGACGATGCGGTAGTTCGCTTTCGCGAAAGCGTAACTACCACTAACCCTACAGGAATCGATCTGCATATAGAAGAGATAAAAATATTCCCCAACTTTAAAAAATACCTTTACTACCTCCTACGGGATTATGGAGTTTTCAACATGGACGAGGTGGAACAGTTAATGGACGCCACTACCGGTAAATTCTTGACCAGCGCAAGTTTTATCCTGCTGAAGGATAGGGAGCTGTTGCGCCTGGAAAAAATACAGGCAGACCTTACTAAAAAGTGGTATATCCTGCCAGAGACTACCTCTATCAACTTACCAGATTCCTCGTGGACACTGGAGACTATTCAAACAAGTGATCCCATAGGTTTTGTTGAGGCTCATATAGATAAAAATGTACTGTGGTTAGACAAGGAACGGCTGGAATATCCGTTAACTTTACGAGCGTGGCAAGCTGGCGATAGGATAGAACCCTTTGGAATGGAAGGGTCGCAACTGGTAAGTGATGTTTTGATCAATAAGAAAGTGTCCCGCATTGATAAACAGCGGGTGTTGGTATTATTCTCTGGTGAGAAATTGCTATGGATCCCAGCCTTGCGTTCCAGCAAGCATTATGCGGTAAACGCAGACACAAGAGAGATTTTAAAAATAATATGGAATACATAAAAAGGCTACTTATAGCTTTGACCGTCGTGTCAAGCCTGTTTGCCCAGGCACAATTATCTGACCCTACAAGCTGGGATGTCCAGGTAAATAAGTTGGGAAACCAGGAATTTGAACTGGTAAGCATTGCGACCCTAGAGCAAGGGTGGCACATCTATTCACAGGTGCCCATCGATGCAGAAATAGGACCAACCCCCACCCAGTTACGCTTTTATGAGGCAGAGGGCAATTTTAAACTGGTAGGTCCCAATGAAGAAATAGGAACCTATGCAGAATTTACCGATGTGTGGGGAACCGACGTACTCCAGTTTAAGGACCGCGCAGTTTTCAAACAAAAAATAAAGCTGGAAAATCCAGATCTCGCCTACATCATTGCAGAGGCCGTCTTTATGGTTTGCGATGACGAGCGATGTATTCCTGCTACCCCAGAAGTGCTGATCTTCAAACTTGATCCAGAAGCCGTTATAGGGGATGAGGTCACTACTATTATCGATAGGTATTATGACGAGGGGAAAGAGCCACTGGTCGCCACAGCACCAGACTTATCCAACTTAAAAAGCAGCGATGATCCAACCGTGGAATCCACCGTTGCCACCGCTAATGAAATCCAACTGGCCGATGAGGATTCTAACAACCTAACGACCATTTTTATCCTGTGCCTGCTGGCAGGTTTCAGCGCATTGCTCACACCTTGTGTATATCCCATGATCCCCATGACGGTATCATTTTTTACCAAACAAAGCGAGAATAGCGCCAAAGGAAAATTCCAGGGCTTGCTGTATGGGTTTTTCATTTTATTGATCTATGTGCTATTCAGCCTCCCATTTCATCTATTCCAGTCTGTATCACCAGATATATTCAATGAATTTAGTACAAATCCATATTTGAATATTTTCTTCTTTGCGATTTTTGTGGTGTTTGCCATCAGCTTTTTTGGGGCGTTTGAAATCACCATGCCCAACTCCCTCATCAACAAAGTAGATAAGGCATCCACGGCCGGTGGTATCATAGGCGTGTTTTTTATGGCATTGACCTTAGTTCTGGTTTCCTTCTCGTGTACGGGACCGGTAATAGGGGGTGTGCTGGGTAGTGTCCTTTCCTCAGATGGCGGTGCAACGGCTTTGAGTGTTGGACTAGCAGGATTTGGTGTAGGCTTGGGGATCCCCTTTGCGTTGTTTGCGATTTTCCCCAGCTGGATGAATAATTTACCAAGGTCTGGTGGGTGGTTGAATACAGTTAAAGTCTTTTTGGGCTTTCTGGAATTGGCCTTTGCCTTTAAATTTCTATCCAATGCAGATCTTGTCTGGCAAGCCGGCTGGCTGCAGCGTGAACTTTTTATTGCAATCTGGATCGCCATATTTGGGGCCATGGCCATCTATCTGTTTGGAAAAATTAGATTGCCGCACGATGATAAGGACCAGTCTATATCTGTAGGGCGCTTGATGCTGGCAATACTGGCCTTGTGCTTTACCCTTTATTTGGTTCCAGGTTTATGGGGTGCTCCGCTTAAATTGATAAGTGGCTTTCCACCGCCCATGACCTACAGCGAGTCACCCTATGGTTTTTCCAGCAGCGCTGGGGCGTCAGATATTGACTTACCCGCAGGAGCCCATTTGACGGTGCATGATATTGTTGCCTTTGACGATTACAATGAAGGCCTGGCCTATGCTGCAGAGGTTGGGAAGCCAGCCTTGGTCGATTTTACCGGCTGGGCCTGTGTTAATTGTAGAAAGATGGAAGAACGGGTATGGGGCGAGCCTGAAGTGCTTGAAATACTTAAAAACGAGGTTGTTTTGATCTCTCTGTATGTGGACGAACGGGCAGATTTGCCTATGGAAGAGCAGTATACCTCTACCATGACCGGCAAGAAAATCCGTACAGTTGGCAATAAGTGGAGTGATCTACAGATAGAAAAATACAAAGTTAATGCCCAACCATTTTACGCCATTGTTGATGCCACCGGGAATGACCTGGTCCAGCCAGTGGGATATACTCCAGATGTACAAGAATATGCTGACTGGTTGCGGTCGGCTTTAGAAAAGAAATAAAATACACCTATGAGAAAATTGATTTTCCTGAGCCTAGTTTTGGCCCTGTTTTCCTGCAAGGATAGTGAGAATAAGTCCGCTTTCGCGAAAGCGGAAAAGCAACAAATCTCCCAACAATTCAATGATTGGTTGGAAGTTCAATTCCAGAAAGACCTGGCCCGTGATCCTGAAATGCAGACCACCCTGGGGATTAAGACCGACTATGGACAGTGGACTGATATATCGTCAGAGCGTGAACTAGAAAACAAAAAACTAGCGGAAGACCGGTTAGTTTACCTTAAAGACTCCATTCCTGTCAATGCCCTAGAAGGACAGGACTTATTGAGTTACAAGCTTTACAAGGATAGGCAAGAGCAAGAAATAGCAAACTATGAATACAGATTGTACAGCTACCCAGTCAATCAAATGCACGGTTTACAGGCAGAAGTACCTGCATTTCTAATCAATATGCACCAGATAGCAGATGAATCTGATGCAATGGCCTATATCTCTAGGCTGCAGGGGATCAAGCCTCTTTTTGATGAGTTGACTAAAGGCTTACAGTTAAGAGAATCCAACGGGATCATGCCGCCTAAATTTGTCTATGAAAAAGTATTGAAGGATTGTCGGAATATTTTGCTAGGCGCTCCTTTTGAAGATTCTACTATTCAAAGTACGCTCGCCGCAGATTTTTCTGATAAACTAGCCCAATTAAATTTGCCGGAGAAGCGCAAGAAGGACTTGAAAAAGGAAGCTAACGCCGCTTTGATCAACTATGTGAAGCCAGGCTATGAGGTGTTGATCACTGTCCTGGAAGACCAGCAACAGCGTGCCACAGGTGAAGATGGCGTATGGAAATTTCCTAAGGGAGAGGCCTTTTATGAGTTTGCTCTTAAAAGGACTACAACGACAGATTTGAGCGCGGCAGCCATCCATGAATTTGGGTTAGAAGAGGTAGATCGAATTCATAAGGAAATGGAGGCGATCATGAAGCAGGTTAAATTTGAAGGCACGCTCCAGGACTTTTTTAAATTTATGGGGGAAGATGACCGGTTCTATTATGAAGATACAGAAGCTGGTAAAATGAAGTATTTGAGGGAAGCCACGGCAAAGATTGAGGCGATGAAGAAAAAACTACCCGAACTTTTTCTTACCCTACCGAAGGCAGATATTGTGGTAAAAGCAGTAGAACCCTTTAGGGAAGCTAGCGCAGGCAAAGCCTTTTATCAACAGCCAGCCACTGACGGCAGCCGTCCAGGCACCTATTATGCAAATCTATATGATATGAAAGCCATGCCTATCTATCAAATGGATGCGCTGGCCTATCATGAGGGAATACCAGGACACCACATGCAGATAGCGATCGCCCAGGAATTGGATAGTGTTCCAGAATTCCGCAAACATTTATTTTATACGGCATACTTAGAAGGATGGGGGTTATATTCAGAATTGATTCCTAAGGAGATAGGCTTTTATAAAGATCCCTATGCCGATTTTGGCCGACTGGCTATGGAGCTGTGGCGCGCATGTCGTCTAGTCGTAGATACAGGAATCCATGCCAAAAAATGGACACGAGAGGAAGGAATAGAGTACTATACCAGCAACACGCCTAATGCCGAAAGTGACGCAGTTAAAATGGTGGAGCGGCACATCGTTATGCCCTCCCAGGCAACGGCTTATAAGATAGGAATGAATAAAATCTTAGGCCTAAGAAATAAGGCGAAAGAGGAATTGGGAAATAATTTTGATATACGTGAATTTCACGATGTCATTCTTACATCTGGAGCTATGCCCTTAAATCTATTGGAAGAGATGGTAGAGGAATATATCGAGAAAAAGAAAGGTTAGTAGTTCTAAAAAAAACATAATACGTACTGCCAGTAGAAGCGCACGCCTAGCTATTATTCTTTGAGTAGGGCTGGTGTGGGTTGAATCACTATATACCTGCCTTAAATCGCAGGCTGCAGCTTGTTGGAGATGCGTTTGCATTCCTTCAATTACATCCTAGAACCTTTATTGAAAAACACATTGCTTTACAGGGATCCTCCAGCAGAGTCCACAAAACTGGATGCTCTTAACTCTCAGGTTAGAGGTCTGATATATTGTTATCCATTCCTTGATTCTATGGGTATGTTGGAGGCTTTGTTTTTGTTAAAGCCGGTTCTGTCCACAAGAAAGACAAGTCCAACGACTCTAATTGGTGTACAGTTACGGTTTGTGGGTTGACTCGCACTCCAGATTTCTATTAATGTCATAGCTGTATTCCTTCATCAGGGTTGATTTTTGTAATCAATGGGCTGCTGATGGGGTGAGCCCTTCTTATAGAACTGTACTTATACTACTTTACTCCTGTTGTACTATCCATCTTAAATTTGTGTAGATAAGTTTAGGGTATAACTAGTAGATCAATCATCAGTCTAGCGATCCAGTAGTTTGCTGTACTACTCCATGGTTATTGTTAAATCGATGATTACAGGCGCCAGAGGGTATTTGTAAAGCATATTAGCAAACCTGCTTAATAGCGCACCCCCAGCTGGCAAAAATAACGAACAAAAAAAGGGCTACCATACGGTAGCCCTTTTAAATATTGAATTTTGAATGTGATTAGTTCACTTGGAACTTCACTCTTCTTACCAATTGTCTTGCAGGAGCGCTAGACTTCTCAACAGAGTCATCCTCGCCTTCACCTTGGTGTGAAAGTCTGCTAGCGTCGATTCCAGTAGCTACTAGAATATCGTTAACCATCTTAGCTCTACGCTCAGAAAGATCTTTGTTGTATTCAGCAGTACCTAGTTCATCTGCATAACCTGTTAGGGTAGCATTAGCACTTGGGTTATCCTTCATGTAAGTAGCAAGGAAGTTGATAGAAGACAAAGAGTACTGAGTTGGTTTAGTACTGTTGAATTCAAAGTATACGTTAACGTAACCTTCGTTGATCAATTGCTTGATCATAGCATCACCATCAACACCATTCGTTGCAGTACCAGTAGAAGAACCTTTTAAAGCATATCTGCTATCTAATGCACTTTCCATATCATCTGGAATACCATTTTTATTTAAGTCAATGGCACGTCCTTTAGTATCTACACGTACACCACTTTCTGTAGTGTTATCACGGTCAAGGTAGTTAGGTACACCATCTTGATCATCATCAGCATTGTTAACCTCAAGAGTTGCTACTCTGTTTTCAAGATCAGCTAATCTAGAACTAACACTCCCATTGTACCAGTCTGCATGAACATCATTCCCGCCTAAGTAGAAAGATGCACCAACAGAAGCATTTACTAAGAAGCCATCAAAACCTCTAGCAGGTTGTCCTTGAGTACCGTCAAAAGTACGATTTTGTCTCACGTGTCCAAAAATAGAAAGGTCAGCAAATAGGGCGATGTTATCGGTTAATCTCAATTGAGGAGTACCTCCAATGGTAAAATTGAGCATTTCGTCAGCGTCGTCTATATCTACTGGTTCCTGATACTTAAGCGCCGTTACACCCGCACCACCATGAAATAAGAGACCAAAACGATCTGTCCATTCTCTAAAACCTAATATAGTTCCTGCATTAACAACTCCTTCTAAAGATACTCGATAAGCTTGCGTTTTAAAAGGAAAGCTATTGTCGTCGCCTTCGAATCTATTATAGCCTCCTTCTAAACTGAAACCAAACTTGTCGTTGATCATGTAACGAACACCTAGATCTGCTTGTCCGAATGATGGTGTATTCGTAAAATATCCATCCGCAAATGGACGTGAAGGTTTGTGTACACCAACACCTACATCAATCGACCATTGGTTATAAGGGATAGATTCACGGTCACGAGGAGCGTCTTCCATCATAGTTTCCTGCGCCATAGCGGCCATTCCACTAAATAAGAATACTGAAAATAATAATTTTTTCATCTTTAAGTTTTTTTTGCTTTCAATCAACAAATATATAATTGTTCTCTTAACTGGGGTATTAATTAATGCTTAAATTGCCTTTTTAACTTATATTTATGGTGTTTAAATATTCGTTTGGATGGACTTAAGATTGTTAGCTCCTAGGAGCACACTGCTTTTGACTTTAAAATTTAATTAGTTGATTTGAAAAATATATTGGTCACTGGTGCTGCAGGTTTTATTGGAAGCCATCTTTGCACCGCTCTATGTGCTAGAGGATACTTCGTGACAGGATTGGATAACTTCTCCACGGGTAAAATGTCCAATCTCACTAGATTGGATAACAATTCTAATTTCAAACTGATCACGGGAGACATTAGGAAGCGAAAGGATTGCATAGTGGCTTTAAAAAATCAGGATGCTGTGTTGCATCAGGCGGCACTGGGGAGTGTGCCAAGATCCTTAATAGACCCATTGACCACCAATGATGTTAATGTGGGGGGGTTTCTTAATATGCTGAAAAATAGTATTGATCAGGGCGTAGACCGTTTTATCTACGCAGCCAGTTCTTCCACCTATGGAGATTCCACCGCACTTCCTAAAGTAGAGGCCGTTATTGGAAACCCATTGTCCCCATATGCCATTACCAAGCTTGTGAATGAATTATATGCAGACGTATTTCACAAAGCCTATGGGATCGATACCATCGGACTACGTTATTTCAATGTTTTTGGGCCTTATCAAGATCCAGACGGTGCTTATGCGGCGGTCATCCCTAAGTTTGTCCGTCGTTTTACAAACTTAGACCCCATTACTATTAATGGAGATGGTTCCTATTCTAGGGATTTCACATTTATAGATAATGTAGTCCAAGCAAATATACGCTCCCTGGAGACGAAAAATCCCGCCGCTTTGAATCAGGTTTACAACATCGCTTGCGGAGAGCGGACGACCATTGAAAGCCTTGCCATAGGGATTCGGAGTAAACTTTCCAAATTTAATCCTAAGATTGCAGAGGTCCCCATCGAATACGGCACACTCAGAGGTGGTGATGTTCCTCATTCCTTAGCTTCTATTGAAAAAGCTCAAAAATTGTTAGGGTACCTTCCAGAATTTGATATACAGGATGGATTAGAACGTTCCATTCAGTGGTATTGGGAAAATCTTTGATATTTTCGCCTTCTCAACAGTCGCTTAGCTCAGCTGAAGTGAAGCGAACTCATTACAATCAACATGCACACTAAAATAGGTATCATAGGAATGGGCTACGTAGGCTTACCGCTGGCACGACTATTTGCTACTAAGTACGATGTAGTTGGTTTTGATATCGCACACCAAAGAATCAAATCCTTGCAGAAAGGAGAAGACGGTACCCTAGAAATCTCTAAGGACCAGCTTCAAAAAGTGATGAAACAAAAAAACGACCGTAAAATCGGACTTTTTTGTAGTGCTCAATTAGATGATCTAACTGATTGCACCATTTATATTGTTACAGTACCTACCCCTGTGGATGAAAAAAACATTCCCGTTTTAGAGCCCTTGTACAGTGCCAGTAGAAGTGTAGGAACTTATTTAAAACCCAAGGATATTGTGATCTATGAATCCACCGTCTTCCCGGGTGCTACTGAGGAATGTTGTGTTCCTATTTTAGAAGCGGTTAGTGGGTTGACATATAATAAAGATTTTTTTGTAGGCTATTCCCCAGAGCGAATCAACCCAGGGGATAAGACGCACACAGTAGAAAAAATAGTAAAAGTGACCTCCGGTAGTACTACAGAGATGGCACGAGTCATTGATGAGCTGTATAAAAGCGTCATCACCGCAGGTACCCATTTGGCGCCATCCATTAAAGTGGCGGAAGCCGCAAAGGTGATTGAAAACTCCCAACGGGATATCAACATTGCTTTTGTCAATGAGCTGGCCAAAATCTTTAACAAACTGGATATAGATACGCATGCCGTATTAGAGGCTGCGGGAACTAAATGGAACTTCCTGCCGTTCACACCTGGATTGGTAGGTGGGCATTGTATTGGGGTCGATCCTTATTATCTGGCTCAAAAGGCCCAAGAAGTAGGCCATCATCCAGAAATTATATTAGCTGGTAGACGTATGAACGATAGTATGGGTTCTTATGTGGCAGGAGAAGTAGTGAAATTAATGCTCAGCAAAGAGATACTAGTTAGAAATGCAAATGTCTTAGTTTTGGGACTCACTTTTAAAGAAAATTGTCCGGATGTTAGGAATTCAAAGGTGATCGACCTGATCGGAAATCTGAAGGAATACGGTATGGGCGTAGAGGTTTGGGATCCGTTGGCGGATAGACACCAGGTAAAATCACTCTACGATTTAGAAATTTATTATAAAGTTCCGGTTACTAGGTACGACGCAATAGTACTTGCCGTAGGGCACGAAGAGTTTAAAATGTTAGATTTGAAAAAAATTAAAAAAGATAATGCGGTGGTCTATGATGTGAAAGGTTTCTTAGGAGACAAAGCAGACAAGCGATTATAATGATGAATGTAAAAAATATATGCTGTATAGGTGCTGGTTATGTAGGAGGTCCTACCATGTCTGTAATTGCAGCTAAATGTCCCCATATTCAGGTGCATGTAGTAGATTTAAATGAGAAGCGCATCGCAGCATGGAATGATGCCGATTTAGACAAGCTTCCCATCTATGAGCCTGGTCTTGCAGGAATTGTATCCCAAGCTAGGGGTAGGAATTTGACGTTTAGTACGAATGTGGATCAAGCGATTCAAGATGCAGATATGATATTTATATCTGTCAACACCCCTACAAAAACCTACGGTATAGGCAAAGGAATGGCGGCAGATCTTAAATACATAGAGCTATGTGCTCGCCAGATTGCTGCTGTGTCTAAAAGCGATAAGATTATTGTTGAAAAATCTACCTTACCAGTACGGACGGCAGAGGCCTTAAAGGACATTTTATCCAGTACGGGTAACGGAGTAAAATTCCAAGTGCTTTCCAATCCAGAATTTCTAGCGGAAGGTACAGCCGTAGAGGATCTTTTAAATCCAGACCGTGTGTTGATTGGAGGAGAGCGTACCCCAGATGGCGAGGAAGCCATGCAGGCCTTGCACGATGTGTACCAAAACTGGGTGCCAACCGAGCGTATTTTGAAAACAAATGTCTGGTCTTCAGAGCTTTCAAAGCTTACGGCTAATGCCTTTTTGGCGCAACGCGTTTCCAGTATCAATAGCTTGAGCGCTTTATGTGAAGCAACAGAGGCCGATGTGGACGAAGTTGCCCGCGCCATAGGGCAAGATTCCAGGATCGGTTCTAAGTTTTTGAAATCCAGTGTTGGTTTTGGAGGCTCCTGTTTTCAAAAGGATATTCTCAACCTTGTGTACTTGTGTAGAACTTATGGGTTGAACGAGGTAGCAGATTACTGGCACCAAGTCATTTTAATGAACGACTATCAAAAAAGACGTTTTGCCCAAAAAATCATCAGCACACTTTACAACACGGTCAATGGAAAAAAAATCGTTTTGTTAGGTTGGGCTTTTAAGAAGGACACAAACGACACCCGGGAATCAGCCGCGATTTATGTAGCTGATTACCTATTAAGTGAGCAGGCAGAATTGGTGATCTATGATCCTAAGGTAACGGCGGAGCAAGTGTATGCAGATCTGGACTACTTGAATACGAGGTCAGAAGCTGAAAATAGAAGCTTGGTCACTGTAGTTAAGGATAAGAAAGAAATCTTTGATCAGGCCCATGCCGTTGCTGTTCTTACGGAATGGGAGGAATTCAAGGAAATCGAATGGAAGTCGGTGTACGAGAAAATGCTCAAGCCAGCTTTTGTATTTGACGGTAGGGCCATTCTAGATATGGAAGAACTGGCGGGCATTGGATTCAAGTGTTTTGCAATAGGCAAAGGCTAAGTTCGCTTTCGCGAAAGCGGAATAAAAGGATTAAACATTGCAAAAAAGTAAAAACATACTTATCACGGGAGGAGCAGGTTTTATAGGCTCTCATTTAGTACGAAGGTTGGTCAAGGCCTATCCCAACTATCACATCATCAACCTAGATGCGTTAACGTATGCGGGCAACTTAGCGAATGTAAGAGACGTGGAAAACAGCTCGAATTACACGTTCGTAAAAGGCGATATCGCAGATTCTGAAGTAGTGCGGGCTGTTTTTAAAGATCATGACATCACCCATGTGATTCATTTGGCGGCGGAATCCCATGTAGATCGTTCAATTGAAAATCCCATGCAATTTGTTCGTACGAACATCATGGGAACCGTTGAGTTGCTGGAAACCAGCAGGCACTACTGGAAAGATACCGAGTCTCATTTATTTTACCATGTGAGTACAGATGAGGTATACGGAAGCCTGGGTGTAGAAGGACTGTTTACGGAAACGACGTCCTACGACCCCAATTCACCCTACAGTGCCTCAAAGGCCAGTAGCGATCATTTTGTCCGGGCCTATGGGGAGACCTATAAAATTCCCTATATAATTTCTAATTGTTCCAATAATTACGGTCCATACCAGGTTCCAGAAAAGCTCATACCGCTGTTTATTAAAAATATCATAGAAGCTAAGCCATTACCCGTCTATGGGGACGGCAATTATACCCGCGACTGGTTGTACGTAGAAGATCATGTGGAAGCTATAGATACGGCCTTCCATCAAGGCAAACTAGGGGAAACCTACAACATAGGCGGCCATAATGAATGGAAAAATATGGATCTTGTAAACGCCTTGTGTGATGTAATGGACAAGAAATTAGGTCGAAGCATTGGTCATTCACGCCAGCTCATCAGGTTTGTGAAAGATCGACCAGGGCATGATTTGAGATATGCGATTGATGCGAGCAAGATAGAAAAGGAACTGGGCTGGAAACCTAAGGTAGATTTTGAAAAAGGACTAGAACGTACAGTGGATTGGTATCTGGAGAATAAAGACTGGTCGAGGTAGGTTTTGATGTTAGAGGTTCAAGGTTTAAAACTCTAACCATAATTATTTAATTTTATAAACTCAATACTTCATTTTAAACAATTTAATACTTAATACGTTGTACTCCCTACTTAATACTAAAAAATGAAAGGAATCATACTCGCTGGAGGTTCAGGAACTCGGTTGCACCCATTGACTACAGTCGTGTCAAAGCAATTGCTACCCATTTATGACAAGCCTATGATTTATTACCCACTCTCGACCCTAATGTCGGCTGGAATACAAGAGATTTTGATCATTACCACCCCAGAAGACAAGGCTTTGTTTCAACAACTTTTGGGTGATGGGGTTGCGTATGGATGTCAGTTTAGGTATGCAGTTCAGGAAAAACCAGCGGGCTTAGCCCAGGCTTTTATTATAGGTAAAGAATTTATAGGTGCTGATAAAGTGGCTTTGATCCTAGGCGATAACATATTCTATGGCAGTGGTCTATCAAAATTGCTTCAATCTAATGGGGATCCAGATGGAGGTGTGATTTATGCGTATCACGTTCAAGACCCAAAACGATATGGAGTAGTAGAGTTTGATGCTGAGGGAAATGCCATTTCTATTGAAGAAAAACCGAAGTTGCCAAAATCTTCTTTTGCTGTACCTGGAATATATTTTTATGATAACGAAGTGGTCGCCATTGCAGAAGGTCTAAAACCTAGTCCTCGTGGCGAATTGGAAATTACCGACGTGAATAAGGAATATCTGAAAAGAAAAAAACTGCAAGTAAGCATTTTGGATAAGGGAACAGCGTGGTTGGATACCGGTACTTTTGATTCTTTAATGGAGGCTTCCCAATTTGTAGAGGTCATTGAAAATAGACAAGGACTTAAGATAGGTTCGATAGAAGCCATGGCCTATGAGATGGGCTTTATAGGAAAAGAACAACTAGAAAAACTAATAGCGCCACTGCTCAAGAGCGGCTATGGAACAAATCTGAAAGACCTCATTAAATGAAAGTCACCGAAACTTTTTTAAAAGGCTGCTATGTCATCGAACCATCGGTTTTTGAAGACGATCGTGGTTATTTTATGGAAAGCTATAATAAATATCAGCTAGAAAGAGCTTTAGGGAAAGCTATTGATTTTATTCAGGACAACGAAGCCAGATCCTCCTACGGAGTCATCCGTGGACTGCACTTTCAGAAGCCGCCTTTTGCACAAGCTAAGCTAGTAAGGGTGGTTGAAGGAACTGTGTTGGACGTGGCTCTGGACTTAAGGGCTGACTCCCCTACATTTGGGAAGTATTTCAAGTTGGAGCTGTCTGGAGCAAATAAGAAACAGTTATTCGTCCCTAAAGGATTCGCTCACGGCTATTCCGTATTTTCCGAAACAGCCTTATTTGCTTACAAATGTGATGGGGCATATAATAAAGAGAGTGAGTCGGGAATTTCCTATGATGATAAGCAATTGAATATCGACTGGCATATTCCCGTTGAAGATCAAGTGATTTCTGTCAAAGATCATGATCAGCAATCGTTTGAGGCATTTGTGAAGCAACTATAGTAGGACGATCGACTGGCTAGTTTGTGACTGCACTATAACCTTGCTGAGAAATGACGACCGATTGATTACCGATTATTGGGTTGCCTCGTAAATTTTGAATGTCTATTTCTGGTTGTTTTTATAATTCTAGACTTCAAGTGTATATCCCCTGTAACCTACTCCATACCCTAGATGGAGATCCTATAACTTTAAATCATAAGAATCTGAATCCAATCAAAAAATATATGCCGTCAATGATACAAACCTTTATATTTACAAAATATTTGAAGTATTCGATGAATAGCCTTATTGTAGCTAAATAAGGAATTTACTCGTAATTAGAAATGATATTTAAATAACGCATCATTTGAAAGTCATTCTATAGTATCCTTAGGTTTTATTTTGACAAAAGGAGATCTAAATTTTTTAGTGGGAGCTACATATTTGAATAGAGAGCGATTATAATGGAAATAATATATTAGGAGAAATAAATCATTTTGGAAATTAATAATATGAAGATAGCCTTAATAACGGGAGTTACAGGTCAGGATGGTGCTTATTTGAGTGAATTCTTATTAAAGAAGGGCTATACGGTCCATGGTCTTAAACGACGTTCCTCGCTATTGAATACGGATCGAATAGACCATCTTTATCAGGACCCTCATGTAGAGAATCAAAAGTTCATACTTCATTATGGCGATATGACGGACAGTACCAATTTGACCCGTTTGATTCAAGAAATCATGCCAGATGAGATTTATAACTTGGCGGCAATGAGTCATGTCCAGGTTTCTTTTGAAATGCCAGAATACACGGGTAATGCAGATGGATTGGGAACGCTTCGTATTTTAGAAGCAGTACGTTTACTAGGCCTTGAAAAAAAGACTAGAATATATCAAGCTTCAACCTCTGAACTTTATGGTAAGGTTCAGGAAGTACCGCAATCAGAAACTACTCCGTTTTACCCTAGATCACCCTATGCTGTCGCAAAAATGTATGCCTACTGGATTACAGTAAATTACAGAGAAGCTTATGGTATCTATGCCTGTAATGGAATCCTATTCAATCATGAATCGCCTATTCGTGGAGAAACTTTTGTTACTAGAAAAATCACAAGAGCTGCCGCACGCATTGCCTTAGGCCTGCAGGATAAATTTTATTTAGGAAACCTTGATGCTAAAAGGGACTGGGGTCATGCAAAGGATTATGTAAGGATGATGTGGATGATTCTTCAGGCAGATGAAGCAGAGGACTGGGTGATTGCGACAGGTACGACCACTCCAGTGCGTGACTTTGTGCGCATGGCTTTTGAAGAGGTAGGTATTAAGTTGGAATTTAAAGGTGATGGAGTTGATGAAAAAGGTTTTGTAGTTTCTTGTTCCGACCCCAATTTCCAATTGGAAAAAGGGAAGGAAGTTCTTTCAGTAGATCCCAAATATTTCAGACCTACTGAAGTAGATCTACTCATTGGGGACGCTACTAAAGCTAAAACAAAATTAGGCTGGGAGTGTCAATACGACCTTCAAGATTTGGTTAAGGATATGATGAAAAGTGACGTCAAGTTGATGCAAAAAGATCAATACTTGAAGGATGGGGGGTATGATACGTTAAATTACTTTGAGTAGCTCGCTTTCGCGAAAGCGGAATAGCATCAATTTGCAAACAATGAATAAAGATTCTAAAATTTATGTCGCTGGTCATCGAGGGCTTGTGGGTAGTGCAATTGTCAAAAACCTTCAAAACAAAGGGTATATCAATCTGATTCTGAGGACCTCCAAAGAGTTGGATCTACGCGATACGGGTGCGGTCAAGGCATTTTTTGAAGAAACACAGCCAGAATATGTGTTTCTTGCTGCCGCAAAGGTGGGAGGGATCGTGGCTAATAATACTTATAGAGCAGACTTCATCTATGAGAACCTGATGATTCAAATCAATGTGCTGCATCAATCTTACCTTAACAAAGTAAAAGGATTGCTTTTTTTAGGGAGTACATGTATTTATCCTAAAAGCTGCCCTCAGCCCATGAAAGAGGAATACCTATTAACGGGACCATTGGAATATACCAACGAACCTTATGCCATTGCTAAGATCGCTGGAATTAAAATGTGCGACAGCTACAATCTGCAATATGGTACCAACTTCATATCGGTGATGCCAACTAACCTTTATGGACCTAATGATAATTTTGATCTCGAAAAGTCACATGTGCTACCTGCGCTCCTTAGGAAAATTCATTTAGGCAAGGCTTTAGATGAAGGGGATTGGTCAACCATTAATAATGATCTTGATATACAACCTATTGAAGGGGTTAGCGGTTCATCAGGACAAAACGAAATACTGCAAAAACTCCATAAGTACGGAATTCGGAAAACAGAAAAAGGGATAGAGGTTGAAATTTGGGGTACTGGTAGGCCTAAGAGAGAATTCTTGTGGAGTGAGGATATGGCAGACGCATGTGTCTATATCTTAGAAAGCCTGGATTTTAATAAAGTTGTTTGCATAACGAACGAGGATTCCAAAGAGATAAGAAACACGCATATCAATATTGGTACTGGAAAAGATGTTAGTATTAAGGATCTTGCTAATCGCATTAAGGACATCATTGGTTTTAAGGGAGAGTTGTTTTTTATGGAAGATAAGCCCGATGGCACTATGAAAAAATTGACCAATGTGGATAAACTTCATAATCTGGGTTGGAAGCATACGGTAGAATTAGATGAAGGGATTAAAAAAATTTATGACTGGTATCGACAAAAGTAAAACGATCTGTCACCTCAATTTAAGTTATTTTCGCGTTTGCGAGTTTTGATGTAATGCGAAAGTGCTATTCTTATTATGAAGAAAAAAATATTACTTGTATTTGGAACGAGACCAGAAGCCATAAAGATGGCTCCTCTAGTCAAGGAATTTCAAAAAAACAGCACCGATTTTGATACAAGGGTTTGTGTGACGGCACAACATCGTGAGATGTTAGATCAAGTCTTAGATTTTTTTGAGATTATTCCACATTATGATCTTGATTTGATGAAGCCTGGGCAGAATCTATATTCGCTTACTGGTGATATTATTAATGGAATGAAATTCGTATTGGAAGATTTTAATCCCGAGTTCGTTTTTGTTCATGGGGATACATCCACCACCATGGCGACTAGTATTGCCGCCTTTTATAATCAAAGTAAAGTGTGTCATATTGAGGCTGGTTTGAGAACCGATGATAAATGGTCACCTTTTCCAGAAGAGATCAACCGACAGGTCACTGGTCGCATAGCAGACTTTCATTTTGCACCAACAACCACTTCTAAAATCAACCTCTTAAAAGAAAATATTGGCGAAAATCAAATTATTGTTACAGGTAATACTGTGATTGATGCCTTGCTAGATAGCGTTAAAAAAGTGGATGAAAAGCCAACTGCTTTCATTAAGGAAATGAATGAATTCTTAGATGATGCGCCTATGATTTTGGTAACTGGACACCGCAGAGAAAACCATGGAGAAGGTTTTGAGAATATCTGTGAAGCACTTAAACAAATTGCTATAGCAAAGCCCGATCACTTGATTGTCTATCCAGTACATTTGAACCCTAAAGTTCAAGAGCCAGTACATAGAATTCTAACATCCGTTAGTAATATAAAGCTTATAGACCCACTTGCTTATCAAGACTTCATCTGGATGATGAGTCGCAGTACATTAATTATAACAGATAGTGGTGGCGTACAGGAAGAAGCACCTAGTTTAGGTAAACCTGTTTTGGTTATGCGAGATACAACAGAGCGTCCAGAGGCTGTCGATGCAGGGACTGTGATTTTGGTAGGAACAAATACAGATTTGATTGTTTCAGAAACTTTGGATTTACTAAATAACAAAGAACGATTTAACCGCATGAGCGAGCTGCATAATCCTTATGGAGATGGAAAGGCTTGTGAGCGCATTGTAAAAACTATTAAAGAGCTTTAATGAGTCAGCAACCAGAAGTAGTCATGATTGGTTTGGGTTATATAGGCCTACCTACAGCGGCATTGATCGCATCTAACAATGTTCACGTTCATGGAGTGGACATCAATCCATCTGTTGTAGAAACGATTAATCAAGGTAAAATTCACATCGTTGAACCTGATTTGGGAGACGCTGTTGCAAAAGCTGTTGGAGGTGGTTTTTTGAAAGCATCTGCGAAAGCCGTGGAGGCCAACAACTATATTATCGTGGTTCCTACCCCATTTAAGGACAAGAATGAACCGGATATTTCATTTGTAGAAGCCGCAACACGTGGTATTATTCCATTGCTCAAAGAAGGAGATTTATACATCATTGAATCTACATCCCCTATAGGTACTACAGAAAAGATGATGGGTTTTATTTATACAGAACGACCCGAGCTTAAAGGTAAACTGAACATTGCATATTGTCCAGAGCGTGTATTGCCTGGTAATGTAATGTACGAATTAGTGCACAATGATCGCGTGATAGGAGGTGTTAATGAGGCAAGTACTCAAAAAGCATTGGCATTTTACAGTAATTATGTAAAGGGAGAGCTACACGCTACCAATGCAAGAACGGCGGAGATGTGTAAGCTCGTAGAAAATTCTTCTCGCGACGTCCAGATAGCATTTGCAAACGAGCTATCGTTGATATGCGCCAAAGCAGATATTAATGTTTGGGAATTGATCAAGTTAGCCAACAAACACCCAAGAGTAAATATTTTACAACCTGGATGTGGTGTAGGAGGACATTGTATAGCCGTAGACCCCTATTTTATCGTGGCAGACTTCCCTATGGAATCCCAGATTATTGGTAAGGCACGTGAGATCAATAACTATAAATCTTTCTGGTGTGCAGAGCAGGTAAAGAATGCAAAGCTACAGTTTAGATTGGACCACGGCAGGCTTCCTTCCATTGCCATTATGGGCTTGGCTTTTAAACCTAACATTGATGATTTAAGAGAGTCGCCGGCAAAATATATTGCTCAAAAAGTACTACAGGATGCTAACGATGAAGAATATTATATCGTAGAACCTAATATCAAAGAACATAAAGTGTTCAAGTTGACAGATTATAAAACCGCTTTCGCGAAAGCGGACATCGTAGTTTACTTAGTAGCACATAAAGAATTTAATGAGCTGGCTAAAGATTCAGATAAGGTAATCTTGGATTTTGCTGGAATTAATAAATAACAATGTAATGAATTTAAAAGATAAATCTATTTTAATTACTGGTGGTACTGGTTCCTTGGGAAAGGCATTAACTTCCCATATTCTCAAGAATAGTCCTGATGTTAAAAGGCTTGTAATTTTTTCTAGAGATGAGCAGAAACAATTTGATATGGCTCAGGAATTTCCAGTTACTAAGTTTCCTCAGATTCGATTTTTTATCGGAGATATTAGAGATTACGATAGGGTCAAAAGGGCGCTAAAAGGAATAGATTATGTGATACATGCAGCTGCGATGAAACATGTTCCTATTGCAGAGTACAATCCTATGGAATGTGTCAAAACTAATATTCTAGGAGCGGAAAACCTTATAAATGCTTGTCTTGAGACAGAGGTTAGCAGGGTTGTTGCTTTATCAACAGATAAAGCTGCAGCGCCGGTTAACTTATATGGAGCGACTAAACTTGCTTCAGATAAATTATTCGTTGCTGCAAATAATATTACGGGTTGGAACCCCATCAAATTCAGCGTAGTGCGTTATGGTAACGTAATGGGATCTAATGGATCTGTCATTCCTTTTTTTATGAAGAAAAAAAATGAGGGAGTATTGCCTATCACGGTAGAATCTATGACTCGCTTTAATATATCCTTACAAGGAGGAGTGGATATGGTGATGCATGCTCTTGAGCAAGCCTGGGGAGGAGAAATTTTTGTTCCCAAAATACCAAGTTATAAGATTTTAGATATAGCTGAAGCAATCGGGCCAGAATGTGAAAAACCAGTTATAGGTATCAGACCAGGAGAAAAGATACATGAAGAAATGATCACAAGTTCTGATTCCTTCTATACATATGACCTTGGAAAATATTATACTATATTACCAGCTACGCATAAGTGGAAATTAGAAGAATTTATATCTAATTTTAGTGCAAAACGTGTTCCAGATGGTTTTAAATATAACAGTGGTGAAAATGATGAATGGGAAACTGTTGAAGGACTTCGCAAACTAATTGTGGAGCATGTTGACTCAGAATTTAAAGTTTAAAAATTAGATCATGTCAGATGTAATTCCATACGGGAAGCAAAATATTACACAAGAAGATATTCTTGCAGTAACAGAAGCGCTTCAATCAGATTACCTTACACAAGGACCTCGTATATTAAAATTTGAAGAAGAATTTGCATCTTATGTGGGTGCAAAATATGCAGTAGCAGTTTCAAATGGAACTGCGGCTTTACATTTGAACGCTTTAGCTCTTGGTGTAAAGCCTGGTGATAAAGTAATTACAACCCCAATTACATTTGCTGCCTCCGCAAACTGTATACGTTATTGTGGCGGTGAGATCGTTTTTGCCGATATTGATCCTGAAACCTATCTTCTCGATATTAATGCAGTTAGGACGCTTCTAGAAAAGTCACCGAAAGGTACATATAAAGGTATCATACCAGTTGATTTTGCCGGTAGAGCTGTTAATCTAGAAGTTTTTAGAGAGTTGGCAAATGAATATGATCTATGGATTATAGAGGATAGCTGCCACTCCCCAGGAGGTTTTTTTATTGATAAAAAGGGGGGGGAGCAGCATTGCGGAAATGGGAAATTTGCAGATTTAGCTATTTTTTCATTTCATCCTGTAAAACATATTGCCTGTGGTGAAGGAGGTATGATTACAACTAATGATGTTAATCTTTATAATCAATTATTAGCCTTGAGAACTCACGGTATAGTGAAAAATGAAGAATTATATAGTAATACAGCAGAGTTCGCTTCCGCAAAAGCAAATACATTAGAATACCCTGCTTGGTATATGGAAATGCAGGTTTTAGGATATAATTATCGCATTACAGATTTCCAAGCCGCTTTAGGATCAAGTCAATTACTTAGAGCAGATATAGGTTTAGAAAGGAGACGTGAAATTGCACAGGTCTATTTTGATGCTTTTAAGGACTTATCTTTTATTAAGGGTCAAAGTGGCGTTATAGAAGGTCATGCCTATCACTTGTACATTATAGAAGTAGAGGACAGATTGGGATTGTATAATTATTTACGTGAACATCAGGTATATGCCCAGATACACTACATCCCTTGTCACTTAATGCCTTATTATCGTAACTTGGGTTGGGAAGAAGGAGATATGCCGAAGGCTGAAGGTTACTATTCAAAGTGTATTAGTCTTCCTATGTTTCCGACTTTAAAGAAAGAGGAGCAGCAGAAAGTGATACATCTTATAGTTAGATACTATGACTGATTTATCAAAGCTCGCGTTAGGTACCGTTCAATTTGGTCTTGTCTATGGAATATCCAATAAGTACGGAAGACCTGACCAGTCTACTGTTAACGAAACCTTAAGTTACGCTCAGTCAAAAGGAATAAAAACATTAGATACCGCATCGGCATATGGTGACGCAGAAAAGGTTATCGGTCAATATGTCACTGATGAATTTGATATTGTCACGAAGTTCCTACCAACAGATATAGAGAAAGGACTTGTAAAAAATCTAAATATTTCACTTGAAAATTTAAAAAAAGAATCAGTTTACGGATTTTTAGCTCATCGAACAAATTCAATTTCTGAAGATGTTTGGGAATTACTCAAAGACTTGAAAGAAAAGGGCCTGGTGAAAAAAATAGGATTCTCCCTTCAGACTGTTGACGAATGTAAGAAAGTTTTGGATCGGGGTTTTATTCCAGATTTAGTGCAAGTACCATATAACTTATTTGACCATAGATTTAAGGATTTGTGTATAGAATTGAAGAAACTTAATACAGAAATTCATTCTCGTTCTACCTTTCTACAAGGACTCTTTTTCGTCCCTAGCGAGGGTATGAACTCCTTTTTTAATAAAGTTAAAGACCCCATTGCTCAGTTACAATCAAAATATGAAACGAAGTTATCACAATTTTTATTAAAGTACTGTTTAAGTCAAAATTTCATTGACAAGGTTATTATTGGGGTTCAAAATAAAAAGCAGTTAGAACAGAATGTTTTAGGGTTAGAAAATATTGGAATTTTGGAAGAAATCAATATGGTTATCCCTGAAGAAATACTAAATCCAGCATTATGGCCAAAAAATTAAGATTGGGAATATTAGGTATGAGCGAAGGTAATGGGCATCCTTACTCATGGTCAGCAATTTTTAATGGCTACGATCCAAAGGAAATGGCTAAATGTGAATTTAAGGTGATTCCAGAGTATTTAGCTAAACAAAGTTGGCCTAAGGACTGCCTTGATGGTGCTGAAGTCACTCATGTATGGACCCAAGACAAATTAGTCTCAAATGATATTGCTCATGCAGCTCTGATCCCTAATATTGTTGAAAATATGGAAGATCTTATTGGGAAAGTAGACGCTATTTTGTTGGCTAGAGATGACGCAGACAATCATGGCGTAATGGCAATACCTTTTTTGAAGGCTGGTCTTCCAGTATATATTGATAAGCCTTTAGCCTTTTGTGAAGAAGATGCTGCAGCAATGTTTAATGCTGAGCAATACGAGGGTCAGTTATTTAGTTGTTCGGCCATGCGCTTTGCTACTGAGCTTTATCTTACCGAAGATGAAAAAAAGCTGCTCGGGAAGCTAAAATTTATTCAGGCTCAAATTTCTAAATCTTGGGATAAATATGCAGTTCACATTCTTGAACCAATTATTGCGGGTAATTGCGATAGAGGACTCCTTAAAAAAGTGACAGTATTAAAAAATCATAGTATAACTAAAGCTCAGGTAAGCTGGGAAAACTTAGAAGCAGAGGTGAGTACTTTTGGAGAATATGCTGTCCCACTTAGAATCACCTATTTTGGGGAAGGAAACCATATTCAAAAAGATTTTACCCGAACTTTCGATGCTTTTAAGGCTTCTCTCGGTGATTTTATTAAAAGCATTCATCATAAGGAACTTACCATTCCCAGGGAAGAAACCATTGAAATAGTAAAAATAATTGAACTAGGCAGATGAAAATTCTATTAATAGGTCTTGGTTCTATAGGTAGGAGGCATCTAAATACCTTAAAATCAATAGGCGGCCTGGATTTGGCTGCTTTGAGGACATTAAAAGGAGCCTTAACTAAACCGGAACCTCAGGTAAAAGAGTTTTTTGATCTAAAGGATGCACTGGCTTTTAGACCTAATGGTGTTATTATTAGCAATCCGACTTCACTGCATATAAGTAGTGCCATAGATTTCTTAAAAACCGGAATTAAAGTATTAATTGAAAAACCTATTTCGAATACAATAAAGGAAGCACAGGAGCTAGAGAGTTTTCAAGACAACCTGAGGGTTGCTTACTGTTTTCGCTTTTTGCCGGTTTATCAAAAATTGGAAGAGGTTATTAGAGAAGAAAAACCTTTTAAGATAGGCTTTAAGCGATCTTACTTCTTACCTAAATGGCATCCTTACACGGATTATAGAAGAGAATATGTGGCACAAAAAACATTGGGAGGCGGAGTCTTAAGGACATTGTCGCATGAAATTGATCTAGCGGTAAAATGGTTCGGAGAACCACAGTCTGTTAACGGTATAACAGATAAAGTATCGTTTTTGGAAATGAATACCGACGACTATGCGTTCTTAAGTTTAAAAACAGCCGGAGGGAGCAGAGTAAATTATGAATTGGATCTCTTTTCACCTGTAAGTATTAATCATGGGGAAATGTATACATCCAAAGGGAGATATCATTGGGATATTCATCAAATCAGATTTCAGTCTTACGTTAAAGAAAAAGATGAAGCTTATTACACTTCGGAAGATAGTGCTATAGAAACTATGTACTTGGAACAAATGAAAGACTTCGTTTCTTTTCTCAAGACTGGGGATTCCGCAAATGCCACTTATCAGGAGGCTGTACAAACAATGCGAATTATTGAAACTATTGAAAAATATTAACCGAACAATGGGAAGAATTATTGCTGTAATACCTGCGCGTGGGGGTTCAAAACGAATACCAAAAAAGAATATAGTAGACTTTATGGGTAAGCCCCTTATAGCTTGGACCATAGAAGCAGCTAAGGAAAGTGGCTTATTCGATAAAATAATTGTGAGTACTGATTCTGAGGAAATAGCGAAAATTAGCCAGGAGTGGGGTGCAGAGGTTCCTTACCTGAGAGATGACAAGGCCGATGACCATAGCCCTGTAAGTGATGCAACTATTAGAACTCTCCAGCAGATGGAGGCAGCAGGAGATAAATATGATATTGTGGTTCAGCTTTTTGCTGTTTGTCCTCTGCGGAACGCACAGGATATTAGAGATGCTGTTCAGAATTTTCATGAGCGTCAGGTTCCGTTTCTCATATCATGCTATAAATTCAACTGGATGAACCCTTGGTGGGCATTAACACTTAATGAAAAAGGACAGGCAGATTGGTTGTTTAAGGACACTTTAAAAAGATCTCAAGATCTTCCAGAGCTTTATTCGCCAACAGGTGCTATTTGGATTGGTAATATTGAAACCTTGAAGCAGGAAAGAACTTTTTATGGAAATGGGCATGTGTTCTGGAAAATGAACTGGAAAAGAGCTGTAGATATTGATGATTACGAAGATCTAGAGTTGGCACGAATATTTAAAGAAAGCTTAAATCAATAGTGTGAAAATGTAGAATTAATTCAAAAATGATAATGATTTGAAATGTTATGTAGCTCTTGGTCAACAAGCATTTACAGTAGACAAATATTCTATTGTACCTATACGTTCAGAAGATCGTCACGATATTATGAAATGGCGTAATGAACAAATGTACCATTTACGTCAATCAGAACCATTAACAGAGGAGGCTCAAAACGCTTACTTTTCAACAACAGTAGAATCATTGTTTGATCAAGTACAACCGAAACAATTATTGTTTTCTTTTTTGAAGGGAAAAAAATGCGTGGGTTATGGTGGTTTGGTACACATCAACTGGATCGATAACAATGCAGAGATCTCTTTTATTATGCAAACGGAATATGAAAAGCGACACTTTCAGGAATTCTGGAGCATCTTCTTGTCACTGATAGAAAAGGTAGCTTATACAGAACTAAGATTACATAAATTATTTGTTTATGCTTTTGATTTAAGGCCGCATTTATATAGTGTCCTTAGCCTTAACACTTATACCTTAGATGCGGTATTAACAGATCATTGTTTTTTCAACGGTAAGTACATTGATGTTATTATTTACTCAAAAATATTTGATTCATGAATTTAGGGATTTTAGCTAGTGGTAATTTAGGATTAGATGTCTTAACAAAGCTTTATTCTATATATAATATTTTATTTATAGCAACAGACAATTCCTCACAAGGAATCGTAGATTTTGGAATGGAAAATAATATATTATTGTTCAAAGGAAATCCAAGAAACGGAAATGCTTTTAATGTTTTAGCTAAAACAGACATAGATGTTTTAGTTTCTATAAATTACTTATTCCTTATTGAAGAAGACCTTATTTCTCTACCTCGTAAAATAGCCATTAATATACATGGTTCTTTGTTACCAAAATATAGAGGGAGAACACCCCATGTATGGGCTATCATTAATGGGGAAAAAGAATCTGGAATAACTATACATGAAATAACCTGTGGATGTGATGAGGGCAATATCATTGATCAGCTGGTGATACCAATTGAAGCCGACATGACAGGAGGAGAGCTTCTTGATTTGTTTAGTCAAAATTACTTTCCTTTAATAATTAGTGCACTTCGGTTAATTGAAAACGATCAAATAAAATTTAAGTTTCAAAATGAAGAAAAGGCTACTTATTTTGGAAAGCGCAAACCAACTGATGGTATGATTGATTGGAATTGGCAAGCAGAAAGAATAGTAAATTGGGTGAGAGCTCAGGCTTGTCCTTACCCTGGTGCTTTTACCTTTTATAAAGACACGAAAGTAATCATAGATAAATTGTCAATATGTGATTATGGATTTCATTATGAGAAGAAAAATGGAACAATTTTATCAATTGACCCTTTAATCATTAAATGTCCTAATTCAGCAATCAAGATAGTAGCCTTAAGAGATAGAACTATTAAATTTGAAAAAAATAATAATTTTATATGAAAATAGGAGGGATTGATTTATCTAAAAGTGGTGTTTTTATCATCGCTGAATTATCAGCTAATCATAATGGAAGTTTTGATATTGCAATTGATACAATTAGAGCAGCGAAACGAACTGGCGCAAATGCAATAAAATTTCAAACGTACACGGCTGATACACTCACGATAAATAGTAAAAAAGATGATTTTATAATTAAATCAGGAAGTATTTGGGATGGTAAAACATTTTATGAGTTATACAAAAATGCTTACACTCCTTGGGAATGGCACGAGGAACTATTTAGAGTAGCGGAGGAAGAGGGCTTAGTCTGTTTTTCTTCTCCATTTGATCCAACAGCCGTCGAGTTTCTGGAAAATTTAAATGTGCCAGCTTACAAGATCGCATCATTTGAGATTACAGATATCCCTCTGATTGAATTAGTTGCCTCAAAAGGTAAACCAGTAATAATCTCGACTGGCATAGCAGAAAGAGAAGATATAGAATTAGCTTTGGATGCCTGTAGAAGAATGGGGAATAATGATATAGCCTTGTTAAAATGTACGTCATCCTATCCGGCACCTATTGAAGAGGCAAATATGATAATGATACAAGATTTGACGGAACGTTATGGTGTGGTCAGCGGCCTCTCTGATCATACATTAGGAAATACGGTTCCTATTGTAGCCACTTGTTTGGGAGCGAAAATAATTGAAAAGCATTTTATTTTAGACAAATCTGTTGGTGGACCTGATGCTTCTTTCTCTATGGATGAACAAGAGTTTACTCTAATGGTTAAAGCAGTGAGAGAAGCTGAAAAAGCGATTGGTAAAGTTGATTACTCTTTGACGGAGAAACAAAAGAAAGGCAGAGAATTTAGTCGATCTCTTTATGTCGTGGAAGATATACCAGAAGGAGGTTTAATTACAGAGCAAAACGTAAGGTCTATTAGACCTGGTTTTGGAATGCATCCTAAGTATTACAGAACAGTTCTGAATAGAGAGGTGAGTAGAAATATCATGCGTGGAGAACCCTTGAAACAACAGGATTTAAAAGAGCTTTAGTCAAACATTTGAGATAATAATATATGTTCAAATAATATTAGTAATAGCAAGTATACATAAAGTCTATTGTGAGAAATTGTATGAGTCTGTAGTTATTAGCTAACCTGTTACTAAAGCGTTAAACTGAAATAGATATGACATTTGATAATAGAGTCATCAGTCTAAACGGCTCAAAAAAATTAATACAATGTGTTGGAATATAGGATGATAAAGTAAAAATTTTGCCAGCCTTAAAAGCAAGTAAGATGTTGAAAGGTGATTATTCAGTAATATCCTTTTTGTCGCAAGCCTATTTTTTAGTTAATGTGAAGCTATTTTTTAGGCTGAGTTTAGCGAATGTAAGGTCATTTTGATTCAAAATGACCTGATATCAAAACTTATAAATAAATATGATTAAAATTAATATTTTGGAAATTATAAATGTCTTAAAATATGTGCTTTATATTTAACAATGATTAACAAAATCAAAGATTACTCAAATCAATATAGAGGTGAGTTAATATTTCTTCTTTCGAGTTATACAACGCCGATAGTAGGATTAGTGGCTAGTTTTATAGCAGCAGCCTATATCGCACCAGCAGATTTTGGCTCAATTCAGGCGGTACTTTTAATTGCTCCTTATATTGCTTTCCTACAATTAGGAACTTTTAATGGACTCAACAGAAATCTTTCATTTTATAAAGCCCTAGGGAATGACCACAAGGTTCAAAATATGGTGAATGCTTCTAAACTTGTAGCAAATGTTGTATCGTTTATAGGGGGGATCACCGCAGTGGGTATAATCTTTTATTACATATTCGTATATGAAGCTGAGCGCATAGTGATATTAGCGAGTATCGCACTTTTATTAAACTTGGTATTCAGTCCTCAGTCCACACATTTTGACACCACTTTTCGAAGCGGACAGGAGTTTAAAAAACTTGGAAAAGTTAAACTGATTGAAAATGGTATGAATACTTTGTTGGGTTTTTTACCGATAATTCTAGGCTACCTAGGTAGAATCATCTATGATTCCTTTAAATCAATTTTAGGATGGTTTTTACGTTTTAAAAATCAGCCGTATCATGTGACGGATCAGGGTAAGTTTAAGGATGTTAAAGAGTTAATTCAAATCGGCTTTCCTTTATTGCTTGGAGGGTATATTTTACAGCTTTTTTTGATCGCAGATCAATCTTTAATCGCGCTATTTCTTGGTAAAGAAGAACTTGGCTACTATACCTTATCTAAACTTATATTAATTGCAGTTCCAGTGATCCCTCAATCTATAGGCATGATTTTATACCCAAAAGCTTCTGCGTTGTACGGAGAAGTGAAAAATAATAATGCTTTAAAAGGATTTTACTGGAAATCACTTTTACTGAACCTCATAGTTTTAGTGCCCATATGTTTATTGCTTTACTTTTTAATTGAACCTGCAACAATGCTTGTTATGCCAAATTACGCTCCCGGTATTCAGGCAGCTAAAATAAATATTCTTACCTGTTTCACTTTTATTAGTAATGGTCCCAGTATCATTGTTGGAGTAGTTCGAAGAAATTCACCATTGATTTTTGCCAATGCAGCTGCCTTAGCTGCGATATGGGGATCGGGATGGCTTTTGACAGGTAGCGGTGGTGGAACAATTGAAGAAATTGCATGGCTTAGATGTGGTGCGGCTTTGATATTATCAGTTTTCACCCTTGGATATAGCTATTATCTAACTACTTTAAATGAATTCAATAAATAATTAATATATGACCTATATATTTCATGTTAGACCATGGTTTTTAGACTTTTTTCTTCACTTAGAAAAAATTATTAGAGAAGATAATGATGAAATAGAGATCATTTTCTTGACGATGAATGTTGTATGTTTTAAAAAGTTAAAAGATACAAAGAGGAAAGTTTTTCATTTACCTGAAGAATTTATAAATACCGGAAAATTAAGTAAAGCAGTTTTGGAAATCTGGGAAAATAAATTGATGTCAAAATTTGATATTGGGTTTAATTTATTGCATCAAATGGAAAGATTCAAACCCGACAATAGGAAGCATAGTTGCGAGTTTATAAATTCTCACATTAAATGGTTTATTGAAAATATCCCTAATGATTCACGCCTAATATCTTTGTCTTGCGACCATTTTGTTTACATGTTATCGGGAATTATTAATTCACTCAAAGGTGGGGAAAACTATTATATCCAACCAATTGGTTTCCCTTTAGAATCCCAAGTGATAATGAAAAACCCTTGGGACCTGAACCTTCATAGGTCTGAAGCTTTGAATAAAAGTGTTCTAGAAGACTATGTATTATCTCTGACTTTACGGCCTGAAAAATCGATACATTATATGAAACCACAAAAACTGGTTTCATTAAGTGCTTCTGTACAGAAAAGAATACAACAGCTTTTCACTCCATCGGTAGAAAATAATATGTTTGCTTATCTAGAAGAAAAGTCTAAGGGGATGATACCTGGTAGATTTAAAAAATTAAAACCAAATTCAAAACTGCGTATCGACGTGTCAAATTTAAGTTCAATCTCTGCCGATAAGCTATTTTATTATCCTTTACAAATGGAACCAGAGATGAGTATTTTAGCTTATTCTCCTTGGTATCAAGATCAAATAGAAGTAATCCGACTAATTAGTCAATCCATGAAAAGTGGGGACCTATTATTGCTTAAAGAAAATCCAAAAATGATTGGCAAGAGAAGAAGAGAATTTTATAAAGAAATTGATAGTTTTCATAATATTTTATGGGCAGATCCCAAAATGAATTCAAGAGAAATTATTAAAAACGCATTCAAAACAATTTCTATTACTGGAACTGCTACAATTGAAGCAGCTTGTTTGGGAAAGAACTCATTAATTTTTGGTTATCCTCCGTTTAGAGATCTGTTAGTTGAACGACCGATTGCTTCGCAGTCAATTTCTGATTTAATAAATATATTGTATAAGGAGTATTCATCGGAGGAAATTGATAGTCAAATAAAAAAAGGATGGGATAATTTTTCTAAAAGTTTATTTAAGGGAAATTTTACACCTCAAGTAGTAAATGATAGAGTTACAATAAAAAATGCTCAAGCATTATCTAAAAGTTTTTATACAGAGGTACTGCAGTAAACACCCAATAGTTTCAATGTTGGTTGTAACTTTGTCGATTAGATTGCTTTGGTTCTTTAAAACTTAGATAATTTAGTTTTAACTTTTAATGACAAGATTTAGTGCAGTTCAAGTAATTGTTTAATGTTAGATAAATGTTTATTTGAACAGTTTTACCGCTCACAGTGAAAAAACATCAATATGGATCATGTTGAATGTGTTTTAGCTAAACATACGGGATTACTAATCTAACGAGTGATTATTTTTAATTGTAAATTACAAATATCCTTATGGAGCGGATAATTATTTGCTAATGCTGAACAAGCAAAAACATAATTTTTAAAGAATGTTTGACTATTATTTAAATAAGTGCTGGTTAAAAAAAACTATTTACAATAGTTTATTGATAAAAAATTCAGGGATACTCTCATTAGTATTAGTGTTATTCACTTTTTTTAGATTAGGTGAGTGGCTCTAAATATGCTGTTGGAGATATCAAATATATTCCATTATGTTTAAGGACAACTTTTTTAAATAAATAATTTTATATTTCAAGAATTGAAAAATATACGACTTCAAAAACTAAATATCCTATTAATTTGGGTTTTTATTTTTTCCTTATTTAATGATCTTTTTGAACTTGATTTTGGTTTCACTATTGCAATACACGATTTAATTGCCCTTTTACATTTACCAGTACTATTAAGAGAGATTCGGCGGGATAAAAAGTTAGGAAACTTCTTAAAATATTTCTTAAATGAATGGAAATATTTATTTTTCCTTTTTTTCCTATTTGGAATGATTTTTCCTTGGGAATATAAAGATGAATACAGGACATTCGCACAACGGGCATTTGGGAGATCGTTTATTTCTTTAATTAGCATTTTCTCCAATATTTTACTTATTGTTATACCGATATTTTGGGTTAAATACAAAATTATCACTTTAGAACAATTATTAAAGTTTATTTCTCAAATAATTATCATAACTATTGCTATAGCGATTATAGACTTTGCACTAAACTATCAAATAAAACAATTGATACATAGCGACCGAATTATTCAGGGGCGCTTTACTGGTTTAAGTGGAGAACCTCGTTCTTTTGGAAGGGTATTATTATTTGGTAACATAATAATGTATTACGCTAAATCAAAATACAAGTATTCTGGTCTCAAGTGGGCATATTATTTAACATTTATTGGTATTTTATTAAGTGCCTCCGCCTCCACAATATTTTCATTAGTATTTATAGTAATTCCTGTTAATTATTATTTCGGCAATTTCAATAAAATTATTTTACTGCCAATTATAGTTTCAATTGTTTTGTTTGTTAATGTTTCCGAAGTTGGTGACTTTTTTGTTCAACAAGATTTAATTGCACCAGAAACACTGTTTAAAATTGAAAAGGTGTTGGATCTTAATGATGAAGCTATTCCTAAAGAACCTGATTTTTATGGATATAGTGAGCCTGAGATATTTAAGCGATTTGAAGTTTTTGATCGTGCAGCTTTAAATTTTTTATGGAATAATCCAAATTATTTAATTACAGGAACTGGTCCTAATCTAATTAGTATTCCCGCTTCAGAATGGACTGATGAAAGTGCAAAGGCAATTTATGGTGAGGTGATTAATAGTGTACCACATACATATTTGATAAATGTCTTATCGCGTTCTGGTTTGATTGGAGTAACAATCGTTTTTATGTTTTTTTTCATCAAGTTTAATCTTAGACTTAAAAAAGCGAAATTAAAAGAATTGAGGAATATCTTTATCACCGCATTTTTAGTTAATATGCTTATTTATTCTAGTTCGTTCTTTTTTGTTTTAGGATTAATATATATACAATATACATATGCTGTCAATAATAACACCGACTCTAAACTCGGCTGAATTTATAGAAAAAAACCTCATATCAGTCCGGGATTTGGATATACCGTATGAGCATATAATAGTTGATGGTGGTTCTACCGATAATACTCTGAGTATTGTAAAAAGATATAAAAATGTAAAAGTCCTTCATCAAACTGAAAAATTAGGGATGTATCAGGCGATTGACATGGGATTTAAAAATGCTAATGGGGAATTTATTACTTGGTTAAATTCAGATGATATGGTAATTCCCGGTGGGTTTGAACAAATGTATCAATATATTGTTAAAAATCGTGCAGACTTGGTTTACTCCAATGGATATGTTGTTGATAAATCTGGAAAAATATTAAAAACAGTATACGGTAGAAGATTTGCTAAATACCTTCTTCAAAATGGAATTTTACCGTTTATCCAACCAGCATCTATTTATAGGAATGAACTTTATTCTAAAGTAGGAGGGTTGGATTTTCAAAATTTTAGAATTGCAGGTGATCTTGATTTGTTTTACAAATTTTCTAAATTAACCGAAGTCAATTTTAAGAAGATAAACGTTTTTTCTATAAAATTTTTACTATACGGCGAGTCTTTAGGAGATAAAAATACTGATTTAGCAAATCAAGAAAGAGATCGTGCACAAATACCTCGACCCAATGTTCTACTTAGGGTCATTAATAAAATACTTAGCTACTAACTGTTTTAAAAATCTAATTAACCTGTAAGAAATTTCATACCCTAATTAGAGAGAATCTGACTTTCATATTTTTAATTAATCTATTTAATTTAAGATAAATATTGACCTTGTATTAAAAACTGCAAATGTAAGCTCCCTCAAGAACTGAATTGTTTAATGTAGAATGTTAACCTTAATTTTAAACAGTATGAGGATATCGTAGATTTTCACCAAAATCAAATCGAAAAGATCTTGAAGGGGTTTCGCAATGGTTAGAGTGTCTAGCACACCAGTCGCTAGAACACCATTAATGTTGCAGCTTTTACAAGTGGCATCCAAGTATGCAATATGAACTCCAAGAAGCTCAAAAGACTCAAGGGACTTGAAGAGGCGTATCTCAAGCCCAAGCTGATTTATACAGCTTTGGCTTGAGATCACCAAATAGCCACGTATAACGTTGAAAAAAACTCAAGAGCCCAGTGACGAAAGAGCTAATGTAGCGCAAATCATTCACTATGGCATGAAATGGGCGTGCCGTGTTCTCAGTACTACCGAAAGTGTATACTCCATGGAGTCATAAGCGATTACATAGGTTTTACGTGAGCTCAGCTATACCTGGAGTATGGACCTTTTAACAGTTGTTCTATAGAATAACAGACGCTTTAGAGCTTTAATGTTGTTGATGGCTATAATATAAAAGCGCTCTATATCGAGATTGATTTTTCCCTGACGAATAACCCTATTGTATGGCTGCTCAAACACGTAGGAAATAAAGAGAAAGAACAAGAATATCAGAATCAACAAGGGACCTTAATTCATTGCCTGGATTACCGATGACTGGAGTAGGCGATAGCGGTTAGAGTTTAAATATATCCAGCCAGAAAACCTAGCCTATACGCTTTCATGGAGCGATTCCATGGATTTAATAGAATAGAAGCGTTTAACAAATACATCTTTGAGAATATAGATCAGGTAAGAGAATAGACACGGATATGAATGTAAAATTAAAACAACCATAGACCCATGACTCTTCGGGAAGGATATCACTAATAAAATACGTTCAACAACAGCCAGGTGGCTCTGCCATTAGGCTAATTATTAAGATAAATCGGTTCAAACGTTTACTATAAAAAAACCAATTCATTTTAAGCGGAAAAGATATACTTTTGGGATATTAAGCAGTTTGAAAAAAGGGAAGCCTACACTTTTTTAAATGGAACCTAAAATTGGAAAAGCTATTGATATTTTTTAATAAATTAACGGAATTAGATTCACTAACAGATAAAATAACAACGCAACTAAATATATTTATTTTAGTTAACGTAGTAAATCAAAAATAGAAGGACTTACTCAAATACCAGCTGAAAAAAATAGAGAGTTAGGTGATAAAATTATCTTAAATCTAAATATTGGAACTAAAAAATGCCCAAAAAAGATATAATTTGGGGGATGTAAAATTAAGGAAGTATTTCTCCTCAAATTTGATGAACAACAATTTATCATTAAAACTATTGGAAAAATACAAGCAACTCTTTTCTTTAGTCTACCGAAAATATAAGTTGAATGTTGGAATGAGTAAAGCTTATCAAAGACTATTAGTTGAACAAGATGAAATTAAAAAAAAATTGAATCTGAATTAAAAAGTCATAGTGCAAAATAACGAAACGCAATACCGTATTTAGTAAATAGTGGGATTTGGTGCTAAACGCAGATTTCGGTAGATATGGAAGTCCACCAATGTTTGTTTTAGTCGTTTTAAACTAAAAAGGTAAAACTTTAAAACATAAATCTGGTTCGTACTTGGCGGATTGCTACTATTGTATTTGCCCGCTACTTGCCATGTATAAAAACGTTGTGCGTTATGCAAAGAAAAGGAACTGCCAACTTAAAAGGAATATAAATAAATGCTTTTTAACTCAATAGATTTTGCAATATTTTTACCAATAGTATTTTTGCTTTATTGGTTTGTTTCTAATAAAAACCTGAAGCTTCAAAACTTTCTGTTAGTTGTTGCTAGTTATATTTTTTATGGCTGGTGGGATTGGAGATTTTTATCTTTGATTTTATTTAGTACAATAGTTGATTATTTAGTTGGCTTAGGGCTGAAAAAACAAGAGTACCCATCAAGAAGAAAATTATTACTTTGGACAAGTATTGTAGTAAATCTTGGTTTTCTGGGCTTTTTTAAATATTAAAATTTTTTTTTAGATAATTTTGTAACTGCTTTTCAATTTTTCGGACATCCTATTAATGCACAAGGATTAAATATTATTTTGCCTGTTGGTATTAGTTTTTATACTTTTCAAACTTTGAGTTACAGCATTGATGTTTACAATAGAAAACTTGAACCTACAAAAGATTTTATTGCATTTGCTGCATTTGTAAGTTTTTTTCCACAGTTAGTAGCAGGGCCAATTGAAAGAGCAACACATTTACTACCCCAATTTTATAAAAAAAGAACTTTTGAGTATAATAAAGCCGTTGATGGGTTAAGACAAATATTATGGGGGTTATTCAAAAAAATGGTAATTGCAGATAATGCTGCTCAAATTGCAAATGAAATTTTTAATAATTCAGCCGATTATTCTGGAAGTACATTAGTTTTAGGAGCGTTATTTTTTACATTCCAAATCTACGGAGACTTTTCGGGATATTCAGATATAGCGATCGGAACATCAAGACTATTTGGATTTGATTTAATGCAAAATTTTAACTTTCCTTATTTTTCAAGAGACATTGCAGAGTTTTGGAGACGATGGCATATATCTTTATCAACCTGGTTTCGAGATTACCTATATATACCATTAGGTGGCAGCCGTGGAGGAATTTGGATGAAAATACAAAATACTTTCATAATATTTATTGTTAGTGGTTTTTGGCACGGAGCAAATTGGACCTTTATTATCTGGGGTATATTGAATGCTATTTACTTTTTACCATTGCTTTTACTTAACAAAAACAGGGCAAACACCAATACAGTTGCAGAAGGTCGTTATTTACCAAGTTTGAGAGAGTTCTTTCAAATGGGAATAACATTTACATTAACTGTTTTGGCTTGGGTGTTTTTTAGAGCAGAGAACATTGGACACGCTTTAAGTTACTTATCTACTATTTTTTCAAAATCATTATTTACTATTCCATATCATAGCGGTATGAAAACACCCATATTACTCGTATTATTTTTTATATTGATAGAATGGTTAGGACGAGAAAATAAGTTTGCAATTGAGAATTTGAAAAATAAATTCAACCCTGCTATTCGTTGGTCATTTTATTTAATTATAATAATCTTAATAGGGTTGTATAAAGGAGAGAGTCAAGAATTTATTTATTTTCAATTTTAGAAGGATAAAGAAAAATGAAAAATTTTTTAATCAAAACAAGCCTATTTAGTCTATTACTACTGCTTATAATAGTAGTTGGATTTATCTTACCGGTAACGCCAAGAGCTTCAAAATCCTTATTATACGCTAAAATCCAAAAAGATAGTTTGTTAAAAAATATTGATAACCCAAGAATAATATTTGTTGGTGGCTCTAACTTGAGTTTTGGTATTAACAGTCAAATGATAAAAGATAGTATTCAACTAAATCCTATTAATACAGGCATTCAGGCGAGTATAGGCTTACAATATATGATGGATAATACACTTAAATATATCAAAGAAGATGATGTTATTATTCTTGCACCTGAATATGACCATTTTTATGGCAGATTTGTTTTTGGTAGTGAAGCACTATTGAGAACAATTGCCGACATTGATTATTTTGATTTAATTGATTTGAATACGGAACAAATAAAAAATACTTCTAACTATATTTTAAAATATAGTTTTTCTAAATTAAAGCCAACTGAATATTTTGGATTTGAAGAAAGTGATGTTTACTCTGTTAATTCATTTAATAAATATGGTGATGCATATGGTCATTGGAATATGCAGCAACAAAAGTTCTCCGCACATGATGAGATTTTAGAAGAATATAATCCAAACACAATAAAATTAATTAATGATTTTAGAATTGAATTAGAAAAGAAAGGTGCAATATTATTTATTACCTATCCAAGTTTCCAATCAACATCGTACAATAAAAATGTCAAGCAAATTGAGAGAGTAGAAAAAGAATTAATAAAAAATAATTTTAATATACTAGGGACACCTGAAAGATATAAAATGCCAGATACAATGATGTTTAATACACCTTATCATTTGCTAAAAAAAGGTGTTGAATATAGAACAGAATTGTTAATCGAAGATATACAGGAAAGTACGAAGCTATAAAAATGAACTCAGGATAAAAAAACCCTTTTCCTCTTTAAATCAAGAAGCTATTATTCTATACTCAAAGATTCATAAAGCGTTATCCTTGAGCTTTTTTCAACGGTCTATTTCTACATATCTAGGCAATATTGAAACGTAAGCCTCATCATATGGCCTTCCTGATGTCGCGGCAAAGCATATTCTGAGGGGCTTGTTTGATAAGACAATCAGCGCCAGATCTTTGCTTTTCCTTGCATACTATACTGTAAGCTTCCCTTAAGGCGTAAGGTCAATAAAAGACTGCCGTTCGGAGTAAACGAACCCTTAAAAGTGCCAAGTGAGCTCAACAATACCTAGAGTTTGGGTTTTGTAACTGATGTCCTTGAGAGCAGAAAACGTTTTTGAGCCCTCAAAGTTATAGATGATTTTAATAGAGAGGTACAATTTATCTAGGTTGATTTTTCATTACCCAGCCGCCGGATCGATTGGGTGCTGAGCCATCTCGTAAATAAAAGAGGCAGGCGAATCAAAATAAGAATGGACAACAAGCTAGAGCTCATCGCTTACCTAACTAGTGATTGGAGTAGAATGCATGTTATAAAATTCAAAGATATACAGCAGACAAATCAACTCAACACGCTTTAATCAAACGGTTCAACGGAATTTATCGACGTTGTGTGCTCAACGAGTACATTTTTGAAAGCATTGATAAAGTAAGAGAGTAGACACAGATTTGGATAAAAGATTATAATAACCATAGAGCCCAGGACACTTTGAGAAGGATACCACATATAAAATACGTTACAACAGCAAAGTGTCGCTGCCACTGGGCAAATTTTGAAACAGGTTGGCTTTAAAACAATAAATGGAAGAGAAAGCCAACATATTAAAATGGAAAAAAAACTATACATTTGAATTAACTAATAGTTCGATACAGGGAAAGCCTAAATATGGACACCAACGACTTTAATACCTCTAATCAAATTGTGTTTTGGCAAAATTTGATTAGCCCTCATCAATTTTCATTAATGAATTTGTTAAGCGAAAAGTATGATATATTGTTATTTGTAATTGAAGAGATATCAGAAAATCGAAAAAGTATGGGGTGGAAAGTTCCTAACCTCAACTCAAAGGTTAAAGTTTTAAGAATAAGCGATATTGATGTAAAAAAAACTTTAAAAGCAACAAAGAACGATTTGCATTTTTTTTCGGGACTCTATTCTTATAAAGAAATCCTAAATGTTTTGAAGTTAGCTTTTTATAATGAGAATAGAATAAATATTATTGCTGAACCTCAAAATTGGATCGGTTTAAAAGGAATACACAATAATTTTAGAACATTTTTATTTTTTTTGAAATACGGCTCTAGAATAGAAAAAATATTAGCTATTGGTAGTAAAGGTTCTTGGTGGTATCAAAAATGTGGTTTTCCATCACATAAAATTTTTGAATGGGCCTACGTTATTAAAACGCCATCAAAACCAAATAATCTGGATGTTAATCAAAATGACTCACCGCAAATACTTTTCTTAGGAAGACTTATACCTGTCAAAGGTTTGAAACTTTTAATTAATTGTTTAAAAAATATATCTGAAGAGAAATATTCAAATTTATTTATAGTTGGCGAAGGCTCTCAGTTATCAGAACTAAAAGAGTTAGTAAATCATCTAGGGATTTCCCACAAAGTTAAGTTTGTGGGCAAGGTAAAGTCTGATCAGACCCCTTACTATCTCTACACTAGTGATTTGTTGATTTTACCGAGTATTGGAAAAGAGGGTTGGGGTGCAGTTGTTAGTGAAAGTTTACTCACAGGCACGCCTGTTATAGTCAGTGATGATGTAGGTGCATCCGCAATTGTAAATGATAATAATGGATTTGTTTTTAATTCTAATAATAGTGCACAATTAATTTCTTCAATGAATAAAGCTTTATCTCGAATTCAAAATTACACTCCGAAAAATAGGCTACAAATTAAATCTGACAGTATTAATAGTTTTGGAGACCAAGTTTTGACAGATTATTTTTTAAAAATATGTGCTGTTTCTAATTCAACCGACCTAATCGCACCTTGGAATACTATAGACAAATGAAATATCTTTTAGTTAATGCAACTGCTGCAAAAACAGGTGGTGCACAAACAATAATTGAAACTTTTCTCCAGAACATACCTGCAAATTTGAAGACGCACTTTATTGTTTTAACAGGACTAGCTATTCAAATAGATCAGGATAATGTTACGATCATTAAAAAAGAAACGAATGGCCTGTCAACTCTTTTCTTTAGCGTATTAGGAATTATAAAATTTCAAATCAAGTACCGTTCTCGAAATGTAATAAGTTTTAACAACCTAAATAGTATATTATATCCTTCCCATGGGGTCACCTATTTTCATCAATTAAAGGCATTGAATTCTGATTATAGAGAAAAAAAAATCAGAGTATATCGGTTTATTATAACAAGACTTCTTAAAAAGAACCAATTTATTTTACAATCTGGTTTTATTAAGGAAGCGTTTAAAAATGCCTTCCCAGATATTCAAAAAGACCCTATTGTTTGTTGGCCTGGTTTTACAAAACCTGTATCAGAAAATGACTTGCAGTTATTACCATGTTTTGAATACTTAGATTCAAATACCCGATTGGGAATACTTCCCATAGCCTATGCCACACCACATAAAAACATAGCTATTTTAGAGCCATGGGATTTTTTCTTGGAAGAAAATAATTTAAAATTAATTACTTTAATGAACAAGGATGCTGGATTAAAAGGGAATTCATTTTTAAATATAAATACAATTACACGTAATCAACTTTATTGTTTATATGATAAAGTCGATTTTATGGTATTTACGTCAAAGGATGAGACTGTTGGACTTCCTATTTTTGAATTTTTAGAGTTAGGCAAACCAGTTTTTGTTTATCATGCGATTTATTCTCTTTATTATCAGGAATATTTTGATTACCCAAAAAACTTGTTCCTATTCAAAACAGTGGAAGAGCTATCTGAATTAGTTCAGAAACACATAGATTTGCGGGTTTCTAAACGCGATTATTCTACTGGCGAATGGAATAAAATACTTGATCTAATATGAAACAAATCATCCAATCCTTTAAAACAGGAGAAACCATACTAGAAGAATTGCCAGCGCCACAGGTAAAACGTGGCCAGGTTCTTATTCAAACCACAAAATCATTAGTTTCTTTAGGAACAGAACGCATGCTGGTGGAGTTTGGGAAATCAAATTTAATTTCAAAAGCTCGTCAACAACCTGACAAGGTGAAGATGGTACTTGAAAAAATAAAGACAGATGGTTTACTTCCAACATTGGAAGCTGTTTTTAATAAACTAGGCGAGCCATTACCGTTAGGCTACTGCAATGTGGGAAGGGTCATTGAAGTTGGCGAAGGTGTTTCAGAATTTAAAGTAGGTGACAGGGTGGCTTCCAATGGGGGTCATGCACAATTTGTTTCTGTCTCAAAAAATTTGGTCGCTGCTATTCCAGAAAACGTAACTGATGAACAAGCGGCTTTTACGGTAATCGGAAGTATTGGGTTGCAGGGAATTCGATTGTGTGAGCCAACTCTTGGAGAAACTATAGTTGTTACAGGATTAGGACTAATAGGCCTGATTACGGCTCAATTGCTGAAAGCAAACGGTTGCAATGTGATAGGAATTGACTTTGATCAATCAAAACTGGATCTAGCCAAAAAATGGGGAATACATACCATCAATCCAGCGCAAGGCGAGGACCCTGTAAAGTCAGTTCTTGATTTTACCAATGGAGTAGGAGCTGATGGCGTTATTATAACCGCATCCACAAAGTCAAATGACGTCATCTCACAAGCGGCACAAATGTCTAGACAACGTGGTCGCATAATACTCGTTGGAGTCATTGGTCTTGACATAAGGCGTGCAGAATTCTACCAAAAAGAACTGACCTTTCAGGTTTCCTGTTCTTATGGCCCAGGTAGATACGATGAGAATTATGAAGGTCGTGGGATTGATTATCCACTGCCTTTTGTTCGATGGACAGAGAAACGAAATTTTGAAACTATCCTTAATTCAATTTCCAACAACTATATCGAGGTGGATCCCATGATTACTGAAGTTATTGAATTGGAAGATTACCAAAAGATCTACGGTGAAATAGGTACTTCTAAATCCATTGCCTCATTGCTAAATTATAATCATTCGACTTATAGCAACACCATTGCATTAGAAAGTAACAAATTTAAGAAGAGTAGTAAGGGAATAGCAATAGTAGGCGCCGGTAATTTTACCAAGATGACCATGCTGCCCGCTATGAAAGGCCTAGATGCAAACCTGCGATACATTATTAGCTCTGGTGGATTAAGTGGTACTACGCTTGCAAAAAAATTTAACATATCTAAGAGTACTACAGATTTTGACGCCGTTTTAAAGGATGATCAAGTAAGTACAATTATCATAACTACCAGACACAACCTGCACGCACCAATGGTTGTCAGGGGATTGAATGCTGGGAAGAATGTGTTCGTTGAGAAACCATTGGCACTTAATGAACAAGAACTTCAAACAGTTATTGACGCTTACGAAAAGGCTGATGTTTCATTAACAGTAGGTTTTAATAGGCGCTTTGCTCCACATGCTATTAAAATGAAAAAGGAAGTAGGCAATGGAACTACTCCTATAAATGTTATTGCCACCATGAACGCAGGAGCTATACCTCCAGATGTTTGGGTGCATGACTTAAGGATTGGCGGTGGACGTATTATTGGAGAAGCTTGTCACTTCATTGACTTGATCTCCTATTATACGGGCAGCAAGGTTTCTAGTGTTTGTATGAATGCTATGGGAACCCATCCAGATGAAAGTACCGATAATGCTACGCTATTGCTTAAATATGAGAATGGATCTACAGGAGTCATTAATTATTTTGCAAATGGGAGTAAGGCATATTCTAAGGAACGAGTAGAGATCTACAGTCAAGAACGCACTCTTGTTCTTGATAATTGGAGAAAGCTCAAGGCTTATGGTTTTAAAGGCTTTAATCGTTCAAAGTCCAGAATGGACAAAGGACACAAAGAACAGTTCAGACAATTGGTGGATCACATCAATAATGGAGGCAAATCGCTTATTGAAATGGATTCTTTGGTAAATACAACTAGAGCTTCTTTTGCAGCGATTGAAAGTCTCAAGTCAGGAACTTGGATTGATGTGGTCTAGATTTTTATTAATAAAAGATTTTATTGGAAACATGGGTTGGCGCTATGTAGTGTTTAGAATTTGGCACATGTTTCAGATGAAAAGCGGACTCTTCAAATCAAGATTTCCGACTGGCCCTGAATTCAAGAAGTTTACCTCTTTGCAAAATTGGAGAGCTCAACAAATTCCGTTTTTAATTGATTCAAAAACCTCTATTCAGCTTCCCAAAGTTTTGAATGAGGGTTTGAAATCCCGCTTTCGCGAAAGCGAAAACAACAACATCATATTCTTTAACCACAGTCTTTTTCAGCTCAATAAAAATGACCAGTGGACAAGAAACCCCAGTAACGAGCATCAATATGACGTCAATAAACATTGGTCGCAAATAGAAGATCTATCTGCCGAAGCCGGTGACATAAAGTTCGTATGGGAAAAGGCTCGGTTTTCTTATATTTATGATATTCTTAGGTTCGATTATCACAGCAATAAAGATCAGTCTCTATTGATATTGAATGATATCGAGGACTTTATTGATAAGAATCCTATAAACCAAGGACCGCAATACAAGTGTAGTCAAGAGATCAGTCTGCGTATTTTAAACTGGACCTATGCGATTCATTATTACAAGAACAGCGATAATCTAACGCCAGATCTTTTTGATAAAATCATAAATTCAATTTACTGGCAGCTGTATCATGTTAGAAAAAATATTCATTTCTCTAGAGTAGCGGTACGCAACAACCATGCGATCACAGAAACTTTAATGCTCTACTTATCAGGATTATTGTTTCCATTTATACCAGAAACAAAAAAATGGAGTAAAAGCGGGTTAAAGTGGTTTGAGCAGGAAATTGAATACCAGATTTATGAAGATGGAACATTCTTGCAATATTCCATGAATTATCATAGAGTAGTCGTTCAATTGTTCACTTGGGCCATTCGTCTCAATGATTTAAATGGGTTGCGCTTTAATGAGGTCGTTTATGATAGGGCTCAAAAATCTCTAAACTTTTTAGATACTTGTCTTGATTCTGTTTCTGGTAGGTTACCGAATTATGGTAGCAACGATGGCGCACTGTTCTTTAAGTTCACTGATCTAGATTATCGAAACTATACCAGTCAGTTGGATGATTTGAGGATGGCTCTTAAAAACGAAGCGTTTTATCCGTCAGAAAGTTTTGATTGGTATGGAATGGATCAGCCTAAATTTGTCAAGAACGAACAATCCCTGCTGAATTCGTTTGATATTGGTGGTTATTATATTGTCAATGAGAACTATACTAAAACCTTTGTAAGGTGTGGCGCCTATAAGGATCGACCGGCTCAAGCAGATAACCTACACTTGGACATATGGCATAACGGTGTGAATTATCTTTGGGATAACGGGAGCTATAAGTACAATACGGATAAAGAGCTATTAAATCACTTTATGGGAACATCAGGACATAATACAGTTACTATAGAAGGAAAAAATCAAATGGTCAAAGGGGGGCGCTTCATATGGTACAATTGGGTAAAAGAAACTAAAGGCTTTTTAGAAGCAAAAGTGCGTACTATTGAATTTAATGGTTCTATAAAAGCATTTAAGGAATTAGGTACGCTGGAGCACAATCGTCATATAAGCAAAAAGAAAGGTCAATTGGAATGGAAGATTACTGATGAAATAAATCATAAAAACGAAAACTTAATACAACAACACTGGCACATTAATCCTGAAGTTCAGGAACAATTAGTATTTAACGCCATAGATTGTAATGGAATAAATTTAATTCCTGAAATACAAAACTCTTGGCATTCTAGCTATTATGGGCATAAAGAAAAGTCAATCAAAATGACTTTTTCAACAAGCACCTCATCGATAACTACCAACATCAAAATACTTACTTCTTGAAAATACTATTAATACATCAATACTTCCTAGAAAAAAACGATGGTGGTGGTTCTCGATTTAATGAGATGACCAAATCTTGGGCAGAACAAGGTCACGAAGTGACCGTACTTGCAGGTATGGTGCATTACGCGACCGGCGAGAAGGCTTCAAAATATAAGGGAAAGTTCACCCTGCTGGATAAACAGTTTTATAAAAATGTGGATGTGATGCGTTGCTATGTTTCTGAGAGTTACAACTCCAGTTTTTTAGGTAGGTTGTGGGCTTATTTTTCCTTCGTTTTTTCTAGTATTTATGCAGGTGTTTTCAAAATAAAAGACAAACACGATGTTATTCTTGTTACTTCACCACCCTTATTCGTTGGCATTACTGCTTATGCCTTATCTATAGTCAAAAGATTGCCTTTTGTTTTTGAGGTACGCGATTTATGGCCAGAAAGTGCGATAGATACTGGTGTGTTGCAAAATAAGTTGATCATTAAATTTGCCTTTTGGTTTGAAAATTTTATCTATAGCAAGGCAAGATTGATAAACGTGCTGACGCCTGCTTTTAGAACAAAACTCATAGAGAAAGGGGTTGCTCAAGAAAAGATTATTTTTATACCTAACGCTGCCGATTTCTCGTTAGCAGAAGCAGTTCAAAAAAACTTTGATGCACTCCAATTTAAAAAAGAAATAGGTTTAGAATATAAGTTTGTGATCACCTATGTAGGTGCACACGGTGTCGCAAATCATTTGATTCAATTATTGGAAGCAGCAGCATTATTGAAAGATACTAAGGTTGTTTTCCAGTTGATAGGTTCTGGAATGAAGAAGGAATTTTTAATGGAAGAAAAGTTAAAACAGGGCTTAGACAACGTGATTTTCAGGAGTCCAGTTCCTAAAGCAGAAGTGTTCAAATATATTTTAGCATCTGACATGGGCGCATCGGTTCTCAAAAAAGCAGATGCATTCAAGACTATTTATTCCAATAAGACTTTTGACTATATGTCCTGTAAAAAGCCTACCCTGCTTGCTATCGATGGAGTGAGTAGGGAGCTTGTTGAAAAAGCAAATTGTGGGGTTTATGTAGAACCAGAAAATGCAACTGCTATCGCTCAAGGGATTTTAGATATCTACGAAGATCAAGAGGAGTTAAAGAACATGGGGGAAAATGGGTATGTGTATGCTAAAGAACATTTTGATAGAAGTTTGCTAGCTACAAATTATTTAAGCTATCTTAAAAAAGCTGCCTATGTATAATAGCCTGATCAAACCTTTATTAGATATACTAATAGCACTACTGCTCCTATTCATTCTAGCTCCTGTGTTCCTGATATCCTTGCTACTATTGATATTTGTTAACGAAGGAAAACCTTTCTTTTTTCAAATCCGTCCTGGTAAAAATGCGGTGAATTTTAAGGTGATTAAGTTCAAGACCATGAGCGATAAAAAAGATGCTCGCGGGAATTTATTGCCCGATGAGTTGCGTTTACACCGATTGGGGAAATTTATTCGTAAATCTTCCATTGACGAAATGCCACAGCTAATAAATGTCATTAAGGGAGACATGAGTTTGGTAGGACCAAGGCCTTTATTGCAGGCCTATGTCCCTCTGTATACTAAGGAGCAGTACCGTAGACATGAGGTCAAGCCAGGCATAAGTGGTTGGGCTCAAATCAACGGTCGCAACGCCATAAGCTGGGAGGAAAAATTTAAGTTAGATGTTTGGTATGTTGATAATCAAAGCTTTTGGTTGGATTTTAAAATTGTATTATTAACCATTAAAAAGGTGCTGTTGAAAGAGGATATCAATACAGCGGGACAAGCTACCACGCTGCCTTTTACTGGGACAAAATCTTAATTTATGATTGTGGTTTATGGAGCAAGTGGACACGGAAAAGTAGTAGCATCAGCGGCGCACAGCAAAGGGCTGGAAATCGCATATTTTTTGGATGATGATATAACCTTCCATACGTTCCAAGGTTTTGATGTTATTCATGATAAACAAGATTTTATTTCAATTCCATTATTTATAGCTATAGGAAATAATCGTATTCGTAAGAAAATTGTTGATACCCATTCGTTTGAATACTCTGAAGCAATAGTTGATTTCACAGCTATTATAAGGAGTAGTTCAATAATAGGTAATGGCACTTTAGTGGCTGCAAGAGCGGTTGTCAATCCAGACGCTCAAATAGGTGCTCATGTCATAATAAATACTGCAGCGGTTATCGAGCACGATTGTATACTTGAAGATTTTGTGCATATTTCACCCAACGCCACACTTTCTGGAAATGTACTTGTGGGTGAGGGAACCCATATAGGCTCTGGAGCTGTTGTGATACCAGGAGTTAAAATAGGTAAATGGTGTACTATTGGTGCTGGTGCTGTTATTATAAAAGATGTTCCTAACCATGCTACGATCGTAGGAAACCCTGGTACAATTATTAAAATTAATGTCTAGAAATATAGTTTCATGTTGTTGATAATTTCATTGTTACTTTTATGGCCTGTCTTATTTATTTTAATCATAGTCGGAATATGCATTAGCTCCTTTGTGATTTTCCTCGAAACGCATATAAGCCAACACGAAAGACCATTTGCAATTTATAAATTGCGTAACATGAAAAACGGAAAACTTACTAGAACTGGCCAATTGCTGCGTCAAACCATACTTGATGAGGTACTTAAATTATTCAACATCGCAAATAGGGATACGATATTTACTGGTGAACTACCCGATGCTCCTGATTATTACGATCAATTATTAAGAGTATAAAAGAGTATTTCAATTAAAGCCGAGACTTACCAGTCTTGCGGTTATAAAGTATAGAGATGAATAACAGTTGCAGGCGATTGTTGAAAACCTGCAGCAATATACTGGCGAAATTATTTTTTCAGATAAGTCGCCAATGTAACAAGAGTATCCTGGAAAAGGCAATTATTGCTAGGAACTTAAAATCACTGTTTTCACTTTAGTTTCTCTTTTTAAGTAAGCTATATTTGCGATAATGATTCACGCTATGCAAGAAAAAATATGGTTGTCCTCTCCCCACATGGGTGGTAAGGAACGGGACTTTGTTACAGAAGCTTTTGATACGAATTGGGTAGCGCCTTTAGGGCCCAACGTCAATGGATTTGAGAAGGATTTAGAGGATTATCAGCGCCAAAATGTATACGTTGCGGCCTTAAGTTCTGGAACGGCAGCGATACACTTGGCCTTGATTCAAGCGGGTGTAGGTCCCGGTGATGAAGTTATCTGTCAAAGTTTCACCTTTTGCGGTAGTTCCAACCCTATATTATATCTAGGCGCGACACCTATCTTAGTGGATAGTGAGCTGGATACCTGGAATATGTGTCCGCATGCGCTACAAGCGGCTATAAAGGATCGCATTGCTAAAGGCAAGAAACCAAAAGCGATCATTGCGGTGCACCTTTATGGAATGCCTTATAAGGTAGAGGAGATCCACGCTTTCGCGAAAGCGAACTCCATTACCCTCATCGAAGACAGTGCGGAAGCCTTAGGTAGTAGTTACAAAGGTCGCAAATGCGGAACCTTTGGAGATTTTGGTATTTTAAGCTTTAACGGGAACAAAATCATTACTACCAGTGGAGGTGGCGCGATGGTATGCCATCGGGAGGATGATAAAAATAGAACAGTTTTTCTTGCCACACAGGCGAGAGATGACGCAGCACATTACCAGCATAGCGAGGTGGGGTATAACTACCGCTTGAGTAACATTGCTGCTGGAATAGGGCGAGGACAAATGATGGTTTTGGATCAACATGTGAGCTTACGTCGTGCAATGAATAAATTTTATCAAGAACTTTTTATTGATGTTGAAGGAGTTACCGTTTTGGTAGAGCCATCAGTAGATTATTATTCGAACCATTGGCTAAGTGCCATTTTAATAGATCCTTCAAAATCGGGCGGCGTTACAAGGGAAGACTTGCGATATGCCTTAGGGTCGGAAAATATAGAGTCTCGGCCTTTATGGAAACCAATGCACCTACAACCGCTTTATGAGAAGTACCCTTATTATGGAGGAACGGTTTGTAAGGAATTATTTGAAAAAGGCTTGTGCCTTCCCTCAGGGTCGAATCTTACAGATATTGATAGAGAGCGTATTCAAAATGTAATAGCAGCCGTGTTCAAGCATTAGTAGTTTACTTGAGTTATATGCTAAACATCTGTTTATTTAGTTTTGAGGTATTGGTTGGAATTCTTCCCTTCTAATTATCGTTTTTTAAGAGCTGCTGTTTTTGAATTATTAGCGGATTATTTTGAAGAAAGAACTAATCTGAGTATGACTACATCTTCTGGCTAGGAAGAGCTGAGCTGCTTTAGTTAGTCTTTTTTACTTTCAATTCAGGTCTGCAGTTCTCAAACTCCATTAAGTCAAAATAACCTTTCTTAATATTTACGATCGGCAATATGCACTTTATTTAAGTGCTACCTTTATTTTGGACACATTAGGGCATGTAACAGCCAGCGGTTGTACTGCTAATGTTCTTCTTTAATTCTCTCGACACCTTACTTTAGTTATGATTTTAGTAATCTGCGTAGTAGTACTCCTGCTTCTATTAATACAGAGATTTGATACCCTTCTGGAAAGATCTTTTGTATTGGAATTACAATTTGATCAGAGCATAAAAAAAGAATATTAAAATTGAAGAAAGGTTGAGAAGCTATGGTAAAAATAATAACGCTTAAGCAACTTCCCTAACTTTTCTTTAATACACGTTTTGTAAATTTATCTAAATAAAGCTTAAAATATTTCTGATCTTTGAAGAAGGATCGACCAAGGTAATAGAGAGCTTTGAAGTAGGATTTTTGTTTGAAACTGAAAATAGCATACCCTAGTAAGTGGGAAGACTCTATTCTAGAGAAATCTAATTCTTTAAAGGCATTCTTGAAGATCTTCAACTCTTCTTTTTTGATATTATAAAACCATTCCGAAGAATTAAATCTAGCGGTAAAACTTGTTTTATTAAGGAGCCTTACGCTTAATAAATTTTTAAAATAAAAAATATTTCCGTGCTTACTTAGCAGGAAGTGCAATGCGTAATCTGCACTATAAACATTCCTAAACCACTCTGGAAACTCACCTATCAGATGATTTTTAAAAACTAAAGTGGATGTCTGCATAAACCAACCGGAAGCTACATCTTTAATAGTAAAGCTCCTATCCTTCAATAGAAATTTATGTTTTTCGTGATTGTATTGCGGAAGGGAGTCTTCATGTTCAGAAATTTCTAAAGTGTCGTGGAAAGTAATTACATAATCTGGGTTTTGTTCTAGAAAATCAACTTGTCTCTGAAGTTTATCTTTACTGACCCAATAATCGTCACCATCCAGCATAGCTATATATTTTCCACGACAATTATAAAGGTTGGTCATATTGTTGGTGCGACCCGGAATTTCATCATAGCGTCTTGGGTGTAAAATTAATTGAATGATGTCTGGGTATTTATTCTCATAATATCTCAGAATTTCCCTAGTACCATCTGAGGAGCAATCGTCACCAATTATGATCTCATATTTGAAATTAACTTCTTGAGCAAGTACACTTTCGATGGCTTTTGCAATATATTTTTCTTGATTGTAAGTAATGATTGAAACATTAATCATTAGATCTTCTGTACATGTGCTCATTGAGAAAGGATAAAATTCTGCGGGTTTTCAAAGAGAATTCTTTGTTTCCAGCTGGACCGGACTATTATGTATTTAGTTAATTGTAATGCAGTAGTGATACTAAACATCAAAGGAAACGCTGTTACTTCCCTTGGCATTATTAGTAATAATGTGTAAGGCATATTTCTTTGCAGTAAATAAATCCCCCAAGTTTTAAATAAATTTGTCTAAAGTACTCTTTTTCGTTCTCAAGCTCAAGCTATAAGGTGTTGCTTTCGAACATAGAGTTGTGAGACATCAGGTGAATGATTTCTGCAGAATGACGACCATAATAATTAATCTTGTAAAACCTAGTGGCAACCTCTTTATGGTATAGCAAGATACTCTGCGAGTTTTTTTGAGGATAAACAAGTTCCCTATCCTGGGTATATACCACTTTTTTGAATATTTTTTTTATAAGTTCTTATTAGTGTCCGGTTAAACTTTTTTAAAATCTGAACTTCTCTAAAGGATTTTCCACTTTATAGTACTCTGGTTTTGCAACAAAACAAATATTATAAATAAAAGTACTCACTTTAGCGGACTTTCCATAAACAAGCAGCTTTTAAATCTGGTTCAGAATGGAATAATTAGTCGGACAGCCGATGCTTTTCATACGGGTCGTTATTATAAGATCTGAAAACCCACGAGCCGACTACCTGCTCAACGGTGAGCTTTGTGGGGTTAAATCCATTAGGGAACTTTCAACTATCACGCTCGCCTATAAGGGTAAGCTTAGTCACTTTAACTTCAACTGCTTCCGTAGCTAGGATGCACTCTGATGCCAGTGCTAACCGAACTAGTGAGATATTCGTCTCTGTCTTTTATTACCATCTGGAGAGGTACGTCAGAGTTTTATTGGAAAGGGGGCTCCTTTCGCCTACCATTCGAGCACCTCAAGGTTGTCGATTCAATTACCATCAGACTATTCAACAACATCTTGAAAGCTGAAGTTGGTAACCTACTTTGTTACCCTCCAAAAAGATTATGCTTGCTATATAAAACAGATAGGGCTCTATCCGCAATACAGTCTACCAGACAACATGCTTAGGGATGAGAATATTACCGTCGTAAAGAATTACGCGATAATTGAGTTCAGGCCCTTAGCTCATTAGGGTGATGTCGAAAAACTTATTGTTTTATATCAGACATTTTCCTATTGAGCCCAACTAAATATGTGATATCTACAGGCGCAGGTGGCAGATAGAGGCCAAGTTCAAGAGATTTAAGCAGAATTTTCCGCTTTATTATTTCTTAGGCACGGCAAGAGTTCATAAGTTATGGATATAGTTTGGGCTCACCGTACAGCAATTGAAGGTGGTTTTTCAGAAGTTTGGACCTTGGAAATAGGTCTTCTTGAATATGTTATTAATGGCATGACTGCACCCTACGAGCTACTTAGACCTGTTTGGTTTTACGGAAAGCCTCACTAAGCAACGGGACTATTTGACCACAAAACCACCAGGTATAATGCTTGCGTTATTCTAGGGGACATTATATTAACGAAAAAGTGAATAACGCAACAGTGAAAATGGGGGTCTCAAAAGAATAAAACTTGAAAACCATATTTTAATCGGACACTATTGATATTGAATATGAAACATCCTATATACTCACCTGCTTCTAGCAGCATTTTTGTTTATAGTAATTTTATTTACACAAAGAATTCCGAATTTTAATAAAGAAGTGAATGATAAGGAAGGGTCTTCCATCCCAGCTTTTTTTGTAGCTGTCGCTTTATTAGTCTTAGTAAGTTATGTAATATACACTCAAAAATAAAGTGCTGGACTTACTTGAATGTAAAAACAAAGTATGAGTACGACCCTTTTTATAGTATCTTGCGATCCTATTAAATGGCTGTATTAGTGAATTGGAGTTATTTTAAAATTCGTTCAAAACATATACTTTGGAATGAAGATAATCGGGTAAAACTGAGAAACTTCAATTACCTACCTAGATGGCTGGTGCTAAGCATTGATCTCGCAATAGTCGTATTTGCTTTTTACTTGACTTTTACGGTAGTGTCAAACATGAATGTCTCATTCTATAGTGTCCTGACAAGAATTCAAGAGTGTGTCTTTATTTCCTTAGTTTATTTTTCCTCTTTTTTTATTTTCAGTACTTACGCGGGTCTCATAAGGCATAGTACCTTCGTTGATATATTTAAAATAGCTTTATCTTGTGGCTTTAGCGCTCTGTTTTTAAGCACCATCAGCTATTTGTATTTGACATTTTTTGAAGAGAAGGTTTTTCTAATTCCGTTTATTTTAATTAATTCGGTACTCACTTTTTCGGGTATGTTGATGTTGCGTATTCTTGTCAAGTCGTCGTACACTTACATCATGAATAATGGTAAAAAACGCAGGCGTGTATTGATTATAGGTGTTAATGATGATAGTATTGCAGTAGCGGAGGCACTCTCTGTAGGTGATCATAAGGGGTTTGTTTTGGTTGGTTTTGTAAGCTTAAAAAAAAGGTACAAAAAAATAAAAATTCTAGGAGTTCCCATTTTCAAGTATGATAATCATTTTTTCGATACCATCCGTGCCTCAAAAGTGGATGGTCTAGTTTTGGTCGGAAAACAACTGAATGCAGTGGAAAAAAACGAAATTGTAGATAAGGCATTAGAACAGAACCTAAGGATATACAATGCTCCCTCCATCACAGAGTGGGAAAATGGAGCAGACGTCACCAGTAATATTAAGGAGGTACAGATCGAGGATCTGTTAGAACGCAATCCAATTCGTATTGATGATACAGAAATTAACACCTATTTGAATGATAAAATCATACTGGTTACAGGAGGTGCCGGTTCCATTGGCAGTGAGATCGTACGACAGGTAAGTACTTATTCACCGAAAAAATTGATCATATTGGACCAGGCAGAGTCCCCCTTATATGCCTTAGAACTGGAGTTGCGCAAGAGCTATCCAGATCTTAGATGTGAGTTCGTTCTCGCCGATGTGAGGAAAAAAAACAGATTGGAACAGGTGTTTAAAGAGCACGAAATTTCGGTAGTGTTTCATGCGGCAGCTTATAAACATGTGCCTCTCATCGAACGTAATCCAGCACAAGCGATTCAAGTCAATATTTTAGGAACGGTAGCCTTGGCCGACCTATCACTTCATTACAAAGTAGATCGGTTTGTTATGGTGAGTACAGATAAAGCGGTGAATCCGACAAATGTGATGGGAGCGAGCAAACGGGCTGCGGAGATTTATGTGCAGGCTTTAATGAAAGAATCCAATTCAGATACCAAGTTCATTACCACTCGATTTGGAAATGTGTTGGGGTCAAATGGATCAGTCATCCCCTATTTTAAGGAACAGATTAAAAATGGAGGTCCGGTGACAGTGACTCATGAAAATATCATCCGCTATTTTATGACGATCCCTGAGGCCTGTCAACTTGTATTGCAAGCGGGTACCATGGGTCAAGGGGGAGAGGTGTTCGTATTTGACATGGGCAAGCCGGTCAAGATCATGGATCTGGCAAAAAAAATGATTCAGCTATCTGGACTTGTACCCGATAAGGATATTGAAATTGCGGTTATAGGCTTGCGGCCTGGAGAAAAGCTGTATGAAGAGTTACTTAGTGATGCGTCCACCACCTTACCTACGCATCATAAAAAGATCATGCGCGCTATGGATAAAACCATGCCATTAGAAATTGTGATGAACCTTATCATAGAGATTGCAGCGGCAGCTGAAACTTCAGACGACGTTTTTATGATTGGTAAATTAAAAACGCTGGTTCCTGAATATAAAAGCGAGAATAGCATTTATGAAGTGTTAGATATTCCTGCCATATCCCGTAAATGATGCTTACATTTGTTCTATAATTTATAAATATGAGGGTAATTAAATTTCTGCTGCTAACAACCATAATTGTTGTATTTAGTGGCTGCGCTTCCAGAACAGATGTGGCCTATTTTCAAAATCTTACAGATACTTCAGAATTTGCTCCTACTGATTATAAAACGGTAATTAAACCAGGTGATCTGTTGTCTATTATTGTTAGTAGCAAAGATATGGTTACCGTAAGTCCTTATAATAGACTAGTACCAGGTGTTTCTACGGGTAGTGTTTCACAGGTACAAGGTCAGCAGCAATTACAAAGTTATTTGGTAGATAATACAGGAACTATTGAATTCCCAACTATGGGGAAGATTGTGGTATCAGGACTTTCCCGAACCGAATTGGAGCGGAAAATCAGAGCTCAAATTCAGCCTTTTGTGCCTGAAGTTCAGGTAACCGTGAGATTTCTTAACTTCAAGATCACTGTAATTGGAGAGGTCGCCAGACCAGGGACTTTTAGCGTAACTGATGAACGGGTAACCTTGCTCCAAGCTTTGGGTTTGGCTGGTGATTTGACCTTATATGGTAACCGCAAGGATGTCTTGTTGTTGAGAGATAATAATGGAATTCAGGAAAGTCAGCGTATTGATTTAACTGACTCATCCGTAATAAATTCTAAAGAATTTTTCTTACAACAAAATGACGTATTAATAGTGAGCCCTAACCAAGTTCAGGTCAATAGAACTTCTGCTTTTTTACAAAATAGTGGGCTTTTTATATCTATCGCTTCCTTACTCCTTACAGCTACTCTCATAATAATAAGATAATGCAAAATCAAGAATTTGCTTCTGGTACATCAGAAGATACTTTAGCGGAACAAATCCAACCCTATTTGAACAAATGGTTGTGGTTTGCTATAACAGTAATTTTCACGGTTTCTGTTGCGGTCATTTATTTAAGATATTCCACTATTATTTATCAAGCAGAGGCCACCATACTGATCAAAGATACTCAGGCAGGAGGCGGAGTTTCTGAGTTTGCTGCATTAGGCGACTTGGGAATGTTGGGTAGCAGCTTTAACAGTGTAGAGAATGAGATTGAGGTACTATCTTCCAAACGCTTAATGTCCCGTGTAGTAGATGAATTGGATCTAGACGTGCGCTATTTCAGTGAAGGAAATATCAAGACAACAGAAACTTTTCAGAATGCTCCTTTTACAATTGTGCGTGATCATTCTAAGTTAAATTCTAAAACTGAACAATTCTATGCTCAGCGAGTGTCTGACTCTGAAATAAAATATTGGAAAGAAAATGAAAATGCAAAACAAGTATCCTTTGGGACATTAGTTGCAATAACAAAGGATGTGGACGTAGTCTTTATGGCTTCTAAGCGTCCTGCAGATCAAAAATTGAAAAATCAGATTTATTTAATACAGTTAGCTGATTTTGAAACTACGGTATTGAAATATACTAATAATTTGAAGGTAGATCAGTCGGTAAAAAGAGGAAGTGTCATAGATCTCTCTTTATCTGATCCTGTGGCACCTAAAGCCGCAGCAATTTTAAATCAGTTGATTGTAGAATATAATAAGGACGCAACGGAGGATAAGAACATCGTAGCTTTAAACACAGTAAATTTTATTAACGGTAGATTGGCCAACATTGAACTTTCTTTGGACTCAGTAGAGATAAAAAAAGAAAGCTTTAAGGAAGCCAATAATCTATCCGACCTTATGGCAGAAGCTTCTTTGAATCTACAATCTAGTGCGGAGTATACGAGTAGGCAATTGGAAGCTCAGACCCAATTACGGATTGCTAAAGATTTGAGAAATTATGTCATTGATGTAGCGCCCAATGAATATATACCTGCCAATTTGACCTTGGAAAGTGGAGGGATTAATAAAGTTATTAATGAGTATAATGAGTTGCTGCTAACCTATAATCAAAGAATAAAAACAGCTACTGAAATCAATCCCATAGTGATAGAATTAAGGTCTCAATTAGATAAATTAAAAGCAGCTATCAATTCTACTTTAAATACCTATATCCAATCCTTGGAACTCCGATTAGGCAGTATATCTTCTCAAAAGAATCGCATCACTGGTAGAATTAGTGAGGTGCCTAGTACAGAGCGTACTGCTAGAGATATTGAAAGAGATCAAACCATTGTAGAAGCCATTTACCTTTATCTATTTCAAAAGAAAGAGGAAACGGCCATCAGCCTTGCTGTTACTGCGCCAAAGGCTAAAATAGTGGATAGTGCCTGGATCAACTCACAGCCTGTTTCCCCTAAGCCAAACATTGTCATACTAGGTGCTTTTATTGTCGGCTTGTTGATTCCTTTTGCTTTTATATATCTAAAGGGTCTTTTTTATAACAAAATCGAAAATCGAAAAGATGTCACTAAAAATCTTATAAATATCCCGTTTTTAGGAGAGATTCCAAGATTAGACTCTGTTGAATCGACAATGATCATTAAGAACGACAGGTCTATACTAGCAGAATCCTTTAGAATTTTAAGAACTAATCTTCAATATAAAATTGCCGCACTTCCTAAAAACGGTAAAGCTCCCGTAATTATAGTGACCTCGTCTGTTAAAGGAGAAGGTAAGACTTTTGTGTCCTTTAATTTAGCTATGACCATGGCCAACTCTGGTAAGAAAGTACTGCTATTAGGAGGAGATATCAGGAATCCACAGTTGCATAGATACCTTATCAGAGGAAGCAAAAGCCTCAAGGGAGTTACGGAATTTCTGGTCTATCCAGAATACCAACCTGAAGAATTTGTTCACACCAGTGATGAAAATGACAACTTAAAAATCATGATGTCAGGATCCATTCCTCCCAACCCTGCGGAGCTATGGATGGGGGATCGAGTGGATGAGTTGTTGACTTTTGGAAAAGAGAACTTCGACATTGTCATTATCGATTCAGCACCATCCATGCTGGTCACGGACACCTTGTTGATCAGTGATAAAGCAGATGTTACTATCTATGTAGCTAGAGCTAATTATACTGAAAAACCTTTACTTGATTTTGTGAGTGAAACCGTGGGAACCGGAAAGTTAAAGAACGTCGCCATGGTATTGAACAATGTGAAAATTGCCAACTTTGGTTATGGAAACAAGTATGCCTACTCTTATGGGGTAGATCATGATTCTAGATGGGTCCGATTCTTAAAAGTTTTGAAAATACGGAAATAATAAAAAAACACTAATAGGAATTAAAAGCAGAGGACTTAATCAAGTTTTGCCTGATGGGTAGCCAACACCCGCTGAAGTTGTTCATGTTGCTTTTTAAGAATTTTCAGTTCTTTTAGCTGCTCTAAGTGTTCGAGTTTGTGAGCGTCGGTTCCTATGAAGTCATACGCTCCGCTTTCTAAGAGTTGGGAGGCTTTACTTTTGGCATCTGTGCCGTAATGGCCAGATAGGGAAAGTAAGTTGAGTTGCAACTCACACCCTCTATTTTTCAATTCGACAATATCAGGAGTACTTAAATAACGGTATCGTTCTGGATGTGCTAACAAGGGTTTGAGTTCTTTATGACTCATTTCAAAGATAAGTTGCTCGGCTTCGATAGGCTTTTGGAAATAACTAAACTCAAATAACAAGTAATTATTAGGCAAGGTTAAATAATTTCCGTTTTCTAAGAGTTTCCCAAAGCCTCCGTCCATCATGTATTCTGAGGCTATGCCCCTTAAAAAGCCAGAGTGATTATCTGAGAGTAACTTCTTAGTTTCTTTGAAACAGTCGGTAATGGTTTCTACATCATTTCCATAATAATCTTCCATGGTATGTGGGGTAGCATATGCCCCTTTAAACCCGAGCTCCTTGAAGGCGGTGATCATGGATTGAGTGACCTCTAAATTAGGAGAGCCATCGTCGATCCCAGGAAGTACATGATTATGGATATCCACCACGCCTTCCAGTAAGTCTGCCAGATAGGTTTTACGATTAAAAAATATCATTTAGAATACTTCAACAAGAGTTCTTGAACTTCAGGCATTTGATACACCTGGGGATACAATTCCTCTAAAATGATGATGTATTCTGGATCTGACTTCAACGCATTTTGTAAATGGAACCTGCCCTTCACTTTTTCATTTAAGTGGTAGTATGCTCCCGCTAGACGGTACTCTAGCTCCATATGCTCTGGGTAGAATTCTAACCCATGATTCAAATTTGAAACTACGGCTTCCGTTTCTCCTAATGCGAGTAGAATATCTGCTCTTGACGTCCAGGTCTTATCTTCATAATTCCCCAGTTCTATGGCTCTTCTATAGCCGTATTCCGCCTCTTCAAAAAAGTTGAGGCGCTTGTTAAGGTCTGCATAGCGTATCCAGTACAAAGCGTTTTCACCATCCACATCAATGGCTTTTTCAATATAATTCAACGCCTTAGGATAATTCAGATTTTTTGAATAATAGTCCACGATGGCAATCCAGCCTTTGTCCAGCAATGGATCTTCTGTGACCGTTTTTTCAAAATAGGTAAGCGCCAATTCTTTATTCCCTAATTTATTAAAGCATTTCCCCAATCTTAAATAGGCAAAGGAAGTAGGATCGTCCAGTTCTAAGGTGATTTGATAATTCTCAATAGCTTCATTATAACGGCCTAATTTTTCCAATACCTTTCCTTTTTCCAGGTAGGCTCCAATAAAAAGATCGTCGGAAATGATCGCAAATTCAAAAGCGGCCAGTGACTTATCGTACATTTTCAAATCAAAATATTGCTTACCAACTTGATGCCATGCCACCTCGCAATAAGGATGGTCGTTCAAAAACATATTCAAAAAGTCGATCGCCTGATGATGTTCTTCTAAGAAATCAAAACAATAAATGATGTTGTACAAGGCTGAGTAATCTGTTTCATCCAGTTCCAGACATTGCATAAAATTAAACTTAGCATTAGGGTAATCTTCAATAAATAGATACTCCATACCTATCAGGTTATACACATCTGCCCGGTCGTCTGTGAGTTCCAAAGCTTCTTTGAGCAACTCTATAGCCTTTGCATGGCCTTCGGTTTTAGAATAGATGTTTGCTTTTTGAATGTAGATTTCTGAATTGAGCGGTTCTAATTCGTGCAACTCATTCAGCAATTGATGGGCTGGTTTAAATTTATCATCAAACACCAGCATTTCTGCATGGAACAAGCGCAAGTTTACAGATGTAGGGTGCTGGTTCATCGCTAAATGAATGGCTTTTCGGGCTAGAGCCATCTTTCCTTCATCCAGATAGTGCTCAATAATTTCTTCAAACTCATCACTGTCAAAGAAACCTACCTCATTGGTTTTAAGCATCAACTCAAACTTGTCAATGCTCAACTCATCGTCATTATTAAGGTTGAATTCCATAGGCCGAATTTTATTGATTCGATTCTTACTAAGTTCAAAATTATTGCCAAAGTATCGCCACTTGGCCTAAATCTATTGTCAACATCTTATAAACAGGCTAATTTGCTCCTTCTAGGCATAAAATTCATCCACCACTTCGCATAAAACTCGGCAGGCCTCATCGATTTCCTCCAGGGTCACTGTATAGGGTGGCGTTATGCGTATGGCCCGTTTTTCAAACAGCAGTAAAAAGAAAATAACTCCACGATTGCGACATTCGTCAACTATGGCAGCTGTATACCGTCCATCGGGCAATATGGCAGCCAGCATCAACCCAATACCTCTCACTTGTAGGATATTTTTAGAGTTTAAGCTTTCGCGAAAGCGTGCTTCCTTCAACTTCACTGCATCCATCAAGCCTTCCTGCTCAATAGCATTTAAGGTAGCCAGCGCCGCTGCCGCGATCACCGGGTTCCCTCCAAAGGTCGTGATGTGACCCAACATAGGTGCCGTTTTGAAATGAGAAAGGTGCTCCACACTTGCCGTAAGGGCTCCTATAGGCATGCCGCCTCCCAATCCTTTCCCGCTCACTACCATGTCTGGAACGATAGTGTAGTGTTGGAAATGCCACATGGTTCCCGTACGTCCCACGCCCGGCTGGATCTCATCCAGGATGAGCAGTGCTCCCTTATCCGTGCAGGTTTGTCGCAGCTGTTCTAACCACTGGGGATGGGGTAAAATAAAACCAGCAGCCCCCTGAATGGTTTCTAAAATAACCGCTGCTGTTTTGTGGGTAATGCGTCTAAGGTCTGGGATGCAATTGAATTTGATGTGCTGGACGCCTGGAACCAATGGCCTAAATGCCGCCTTGCGCTCCTCAAAATCCATCAAACTAAGGGATCCGATCGTATTGCCGTGGTACGCATTTTTCATAGCCATGATCTCAGAGCGACCGGTTACCGTGCGCGCTAACTTGATGGCAGCTTCTATAGCTTCTGTACCGCTGTTGACCAGATAGGTCATTTTTAAAGGCTCTGGCAGTGTGCTGGCGATCTTCTTGCACAGCTCCACCGCTGGAGACTGTGCGTACTCGCCGTAAACCATCACGTGCAGGTATTGATCCACTTGATCCTTGATAGCCTGGGTCACGGCGGGATGACAATGTCCTAAGGGCAGCGCGCTTACTCCAGCCACCATGTCTAAATAGGCATTTCCCTGGGAATCATAAATGTAACTGCCTGACGCCCTATCAATCTCCAGTCCTGGAGCGTATGGGGTGGTAGGAGCTTGATATGTGAAAAAATCGTCTTTCAATTGCCGCCGGTTCCTTTCATGTTCTTGAGCTTATCTTTTTCTCTGGTCTTCAACTGGTCCTTATTAAGGATGCTGTTTGTGTCCACCTCTATAGGGGTCTTGGAATCAAAAAAATCTTCCTCTGCTTGTGGTAAGGGCAGCCCTTGAATCTTGATCTGTTTGGGAATGGGTTTGCCCTTAAATAAATCGGCTACCGAAAAAAGCTGCTCTTCACCGCGCCAATTAAGACCTCTCAAAGTGCGCGCATTTTCTGGAAGTTCGTCTGGTGGGAAAGTGGTGCCTCGAACATCATCATAATTCGTATTCAGGACCAACTCGCCCTCTTGAAATTCAATGACCATACGCCCACTGGTTCGTTTATCGATGCCAATGAGTGCCTGATCGTCGTTTCGCACATAGATCAAGTGCTCCACGTTCTTATCAATGTGGACAACATCCAATTGGTTGTCTTTGAAGAAGCCAACCAACTCTTTTCCTTTGATTTGGTTGTAGCCGCTTATGGTATCCTTATCTACAATAAATGCATTGTAAAACACGTGTAGAGAGTCCAATTTTTCAGTTTTGACATTGCTCTGGATGAAGATGCTATCGCCGGTCATTTGGCTTTTACCACTCCATAGTATAGGTCGCCCTATCATTTTAGTCAAACCGGTGGTTTGCCTCGAAACTATACTATCAGACTTGCCGCTTAAATCTTTTTTAAAGAGTCGCACACCTTGGAATCCACGTACCAATCTATTGTCTTCCTTGCCCGTCACCATCAATGTGTCGGCATGTATGTAAACGCTGTCTTGATCTTGAACCGAGATAGCAACAGCACGTTTGGTAATAAAAACCGAATCTTTGTCACGGTAGACTTCCGCATAATCTCCTTTGGTAACTGACTTATTGATAGTGTCGGTAATGATGATATTGTTGACGGCACTGGCAAAGTTGCGCCCTCGATTGAAATAAAGACTGTCCCCCTTGACGTTCCTGTCCTTATAATCGATGCTGGAATTTTTTACAAAATAGCCTTCATCAGCCCTGGTATCATAAAAGCCACGTTCAGAATAGACTTTACTGGTCTTTCCAGTAATGGTGGACGGGCCGTACATATAGGCATGACCGCTATCAGAATAGAAATTCAAGTGATTGGAATTGATAACGTATTCTGGGTTAGTGACCACCACTTTATCTAAAAACTGGTATTTCTTGTCTTTCATGAAATAACGTCCCACCCTACTTTTTAGAGTACTCGCAGTATCGCGTACGGTGCCGCCACTGCGGTAATAGGCTTGTTGTTTGACTCGGTCAAAATATAGGGTGTCGGTCTGGAGCGTGGATTCTGGACTGCGCATGTTTACACTGCCGCTGGCATAGGCGAGTCTAGAATTCCCGTTGTATTCCGCATACTTGGAATCCATACTGATGGTATCTCCTTGATTCATGCGCACGTTGCCGATGGCTTTGATGAAATTGCTTTTTTGATAGAACACAGCTTTGTCGCAAAACATCTCTATCCCACGGTGTTTGATAAAGACCTGCTCACCCGCATTTCCTAAATAAATACCCGCTCCAGGAAATTGTACCTCATCAACCGTGGCAAATGGAGCAGTGACGAGAATTAGGGAATCGATTGGCTGTTGCTGTGCCATCGCAAAAACACCAGCGAACAAGCTTAAAAGTAATAGAACGTGTGCTTTCATTAGAGGTTCAGATTCAGTGTGGGTATGGATATCCAGTTGATTTGAGAAGGTAGGCTTTCCACGGTTGATACCTTAACTCCAGAATCTGCGGTATATTTTGCTTCCTCGCTAGTTGTAAGGTCCGTTACTTCTTGTTTTATGATGTTCCATCCAGGCTTCATTTCCAAGTCATAGCTCCAGGAGCTCTCAAAACTCTCGTCACTTGTATTGGAAAATAGGCTGGTAAAATTAGTGGTTCCTTCAATACTCACGGGCTTATTCACGTATATGAAATAGTAGAACCATCCTTTTTCTGCCAGATGTTCTTCTGGGTGAAGCAGATGCTGTATAAAAGAGGCCGTACTTGCTGCGAATACGAAAGTCACGGGCGTTCCATTTCTCAAGACTTCAAAACCATAGTATTTCCCGGCTAATGCTGCAGGAGTTTCTGCTCCCATAAAATGCAAACCTTCCGTGTTTGGGAATGTTTCTTGAGCTGTGGGGACAATGAGTTCATAGGTGGCACCTTCTTGTGAGTTCGCTTTCGCGAAAGCGGCCTTAGTCAACTCTAAGAAATTTTCAGGGAGTTCCATCTTAAAGTCACCATTACTTTCAATGGTGCCTGCAATGATTGGATCCACGAAGAATCCCATCCTATTGATGGATCCAGCCTCTTGATCCCAATGGTCTACGGTTCCCTCGATCAACAGGGCATCTGTCTTCTCTTTTGGATCAGTAGCCGTTTTACAGCTGTAAAGCATCAAAAACAAGGATAAACAAAATATGTAGGAGCCGATTTTCAATTTACAAAGTGATTTCTATAGCGTTGTCTGGTTTAGAGAACAAGCTTTTGTCCAAGGGGCCGAATTTAATACTACTCAAACGTGCATTACCAATGACGGCTGTGGTATCTACTCGATCTTTGTAATTATAAAACTTCCAGGTATGAGCGATGGGAATACCGTGCACCTCTTGGTAATCTTCGTATCCTATCGCATGTGCATTTTGTGCTGCTTGATCTGCCGCCGTTCCACCGTAGGTGACGATATAGCCGGCATAATTGAGGAGGTCTGTTTTTGGAGCGGTATAAAGATCGTACCAATCGTCTGGTGCGTCACCAGTACCTTCCTTAAAATTCAACCGAAGAACTGCTTCTGAGTTTTCTTTCAATGCGATCCTGGTACCTGGATCGCTTAGTTTATAGGGTAGGCTGAAAAAGTAACTCCAGGTAAAAACATCAAACCTTGCACCATCCGTAATTGCAGCAGCAGGAGTCCCCCAGACCTTCTCACCGTCATAAATAATTAAGGATCCATCTGCTTTTTCCACGCGTATGTAGTTGGAGTCCGTAGAAAGATATAGGGTCGCATCCAGCCGATCTTTCCCTCCAAAGTTGAGATCCAACTCAAAAGAAACCATTTGCTGTTGCAGATAATCTTGTTTGTGATGGGCAGTCTCTAGTGGTGTAACGAATTCTTCCGCAGGTGTTGAAGCCTCAACACTGGTAGCAGAGCCTTCCAAGGTCACTTCCTTGTTCTCCGGTTTACAACTGAAAACTGCAATCGCGGTCAATAAGATCAAGCCAACTTTCTTCATCATCTGGTTTTACTGGTTTTAAACATGGAATCCAATATGGTCTGAATGCCCTTAAACATGAATACCACGGCCAAAATCGCAAATGCGATTCCCGGCATTAAAAAAATAATGGGGTGGTCACTGCCGGCACCCAGATAGATCAAAATAGGGCCCGCTATAAAAAAAGGCAGGGACAATAGGAGTTTTTTGACTCCTTTACCTAAGACATCGCGGTCGGTGGAGGGTTGTTTTGGCATTAGCAAATTCCTATGTGATTCAAGACATTACGTACACTTCCATACTTCTTTAAAAGTTCTTGAGCCTGCTCGTAGTTCAAATGTGTTGTTTCCATAATCATTCGTATCCCACGATCTACCAGCTTATCATTACTCAACTGCATATCTACCATTTTATTACCTTTAATGCGACCTAATTTAATCATCACACTTGTGCTGATCATATTGAGGATCATCTTTTGTGCCGTTCCCGCTTTCATGCGGCTGCTTCCCGTTACAAATTCAGGTCCCACAACGGCTACCATGGAGTGTGTAGCAGTTTGATCCAGTGGGCTCCCAGGATTGCAACAAATCCCTCCTGTCATTATTCCAGCGGCATTGCAGGCTTCTAAACCACCAATGACGTAAGGTGTTCTACCGCTGGCGGCGATTCCTATCACCACGTCATTTGTACCAATGTCAAATTTTTGAAGATCCTTAAAGGCTTGCTCCCGATCGTCTTCAGCATACTCTACGGCATTGCGTATGGCGCCATCACCGCCGGCTATAATCCCCATCACTTGATCAGGCGCCACACCAAAAGTAGGCGGGCACTCACTCGCGTCCAGTATTCCCAGTCTACCACTGGTACCGGCCCCTATATAAAACAACCGGCCGTTATGCTGCATTTTGGAAACGATGGCATCTACCATTTTTTCAACCTCTGGAAGGATCTTTTCAACGGCAAGAGCCACTGTTTGATCTTCCTTGTTCATAGCCGCAAGCAATGCTGATGTGCTCTTCTTCTCGAGATCATCGTGATGGGAATCTTGCTCTGTGATGTTATTAAATGCCATGATGCTTGTCTTAAATCAAAACCAAAATCAAAATCAAAATTTAAACCTAAACCTAAACCTAAACTTAGGAAGACTTGATTTTCACTGGGATTTCATTCAACTTTTCCTTTTAAAAATAAAATGAAAAATAAAAGTAAAAAAAAGGCTTACCATTTACGAAAGGAATTCATTTTTAGTCAGTTTATCTATCTTATTAATACTTAATACTTAATACTTAATACTTAATACTTAATACTTTGTACTAAATACTAAATACTAAATACTAAATACTCAAAATTAAAACCCCACCGTTTCTACAATCTCTAGATCGTAGCCTATCATTCCAATACGTTTACTTTGCTCGCTGTTGGTCATTAACTTCAACTTTGAGATGTTCAAATCGTGTAAAATCTGAGCGCCTATTCCGTAATCTTTGTTGTCCAGGTTACGTCTGGGTGCTTTAGTAGTTCCACTCTCTTGTAGTTCCTTCAATTCCTCCAATCGGCCCAACATATTCTCTGGTTCAAATTGCTGATTGATAAACACGATCGCACCTTTTCCTTCGGTATTCAATCGCTCGAACATGGCATCTAATTTACGGTCAGCCTCCGAAGTTAGGGTAGAGAAGAGGTCATTGTTCACTTGGGTCGAATTCATTCGAGTCAACACCACCTCGTCGTGATCCCAGTCTCCTAGGGTCAAACTGATGTGAATCTGATCATTGGTAGTTTGTTGATAGGCTCTTAATCGGTATTCACCGAATCTGGTCTTCAACATAAAATCTTCTTTCTTGACGATCAGGCTGTCGTGCTTCATGCGATAGGCTACCAGATCTTCAATACTCACTAGTTTCAAGTCGTGTTTTTTAGCCACTTCAACCAGTTGCGGTAGTCGTGCCATAGTCCCATCTTCATTCATGATCTCTACGATCACTCCAGCAGGTTCATGACCGGCCAGTCGGGCAAAATCAATGGCAGCTTCGGTATGGCCGGTACGGCGTAGCACTCCACCATCCCTTGCTCTTAATGGGAATATATGTCCAGGCTTCGTTAAATCGTGGGGTTGGGTGTCTTTATTAATAATCGACTGTACGGTCAAAGCTCGATCACTGGCACTGATTCCTGTGGTAACGCCATGCCCTCGTAAATCGACCGAAACTGTAAAAGCCGTCTCCATGGGGTCTGAGTTATTGTTCACCATCATGTGGAGGTCTAGTTCCTTCACCCGTTTTTGGGTGATGGGGCAACAGATCAATCCACGGCCGTGGGTGGCCATAAAGTTGATCATTTCTGGAGTTACGGATTGTGCGCTGGCTAGAAAATCGCCTTCGTTCTCTCGGTTTTCATCATCTACTACGATGATAACTTTACCATTCTTAATATCCTCGATGGCATCTTCAATACGATCTAATTTGACTATCGCATCCTGCTGTACTGTGACCATTTATCTTCCTATCAATTAGATCACAAAGATAAGGATTAAGCGCTTGTTGCTGGTGCTTGTGGTTTCTTTTTAAAGGCCGCAAACAAGGCTTTAAAGGTGAAATTGATATTGAAGAATCCCTGGTCTGTAGTAGCTCGATAGGTTAAAAATATACCGATGGGAAGGATGATCGCAGTACTCATCCAAGAGCCTATCCAGGCTGGAAACGCACCTTCTGCAGCAGCCTTCTCTGCAAATATGCCAATAAAATGGTAGGTAAGGAAAAACATGGTAGCGACTACCAGGGGCAATCCCATGCCTCCTTTTCTAATGATGGCTCCTAATGGTGCCCCAATGAAAAACAGAATAATACAGGCAACTCCTAGAACGTACTTTTTGTGAATCTCCATTTCGTATTTATTGAGGCGCACCAGTTCCCTTTGTAACTGTTCCTCTCGCGTTTTGAGAATGTATTGTTGCTGGTCTATTTGATTCATGGCATCTTCCAGCGTTCTGCGTTGATCTGCCACACTCAATCTCTCAAAAATTGGAGAAAGGTTTAAAGGCGGCTTCACGTATTGTTCAACACTTTTGGTGAGACGCTCTGGCGACCATTTGAGGAACTGTGTCTTGCTATAGATTTCTTTGTTTGAATTGTACTTGTAGGAAAAAGAATCTATTTGGGATTGGAGTTCATGGATCTTCAGCATCTGGTGATCATCAGTCACACTCTCGCTGTCCATATCCACATTGTTCAATTCAGATACATCCACATTTAGGGTATAGGTGTCAAAATAACTTTTTACAAAAGGGGAAGAAGCTCTCTTGACCGGATCTCCAGGGAAAAGGTCTTCATAATAATTACCGTTGCTTAGAACGAGTTGAATGACTTCTGATTCAAGGGAGCTTTTGAGCTCGCCTGTTTCACTTTTGATTACTGTATAGTTCCCAGAACGCAATGGGTTTTTCCTATGGATGATGACGTCTGTTAGGTATTGTCCTCGATCACCACTTTTATCGGATACTTTAATGTTGATATCTCCCAGTTGATTGAACACATTTTTACTGATCGCCATAGCCGGTTTTACCTGGGCAATGTTCCTGCGCAGGTTGCGCTGTTTTAAATGTCCCCATGGAATGACCGTGTTCGCAAATACAAAGCTGGTAATGCTCAAACTGAAAATAACTAATGTCAAACTAAGCATCGCCCGCTGCAGGGAAATCCCGTTGGACTTCATCGCAGCAAACTCATAGTTCTCTGCCATATTCCCAAATACCATTATTGAAGCCAATAAAATACTAAGAGGCAGTGCTAATGGTACAATCACGGGAATGGTGTACATCATGAACTTTGCAATAGTTGCAATATCCAAGTCCTTACCGGCAATATCTTTAATGTAAAGCCAGATCGCCTGCAGGATAAGAATAAACATTAACACAATAAAGACGCCTAAAAACGTCTTTATGAATTGTGTCAATATGTAGCGGTCTAGTATTTTCAATCTAGTTCATTTCTTCAATATCCCAGCCTTTGTATTGGTTGGAATCAAAGATAAAACTGCTCTTTGGAAGCGGTTGATTCGTTTTAAACGATTTTAAGGTAAAGGTAATCACGGTGCCGCTGCGTTCCGTAATGATGGTATTGTAAATATGTTTGGTATTTGCATCGATCCCCAGCAAAATACTTTTATAATCAGAGCCAGATTTGATAGGCTTCAATTTGACGTATTGAATTTTTCTGCCGCCTACATTTTGCACGATGTCCAACTCTTTAGTGTATCCTTTTTGGTAAAAAGTCATGATATTGGAAGGGTTGATCATCTCACTGCCGTCGTTGTTTTGGGTAGCAATGGTGACCTGTTCGTCCTCGCGGTTGATGGTGTACAGCTTCTTGCCGTCAAACATATAGGTAGTTCCATTGTAGGTAGCGTTGTATTTATTGCCGCTCAGCTTTGCCTCGCCTTGTAGGTCTGTATCAAAGTTGGCCTTGGCATTTTTCAAATTCCCTTTGTAGGTAAACATCACGTTTTCATAGCCGTTGTATTTCGCAGCTACTTCATCCAATAATTTTGAGGCTTGATTGGATTGTGCCGTTGCCGCTTTCGCGAAAGCGAAACACAAAAAAACCATCATATACATCTTAGTCATTTTCATTTCAATTGTTCTTTTCTTCATTTAGAAATACTTCTAGTGAAGCGAGGTCTGTAATCAATACCTGACGTGCTTTACTTCCTTCAAAACCACCCACAATTCCCGCAGCTTCCAACTGGTCGATAATTCTACCGGCACGATTGTACCCTAGTTTAAGTTTACGCTGAAGGAGAGAAGCACTGCCTTGCTGCGCTATCACTATGATTTCTGCAGCTTCACGGAATTTAGCATCTCGCTCTTCAATGTTAATATCAAGACTTGTGCCACCTTCCTCACCCACGTATTCTGGCAATAAATAAGCATCTGGATAGGCCTTTTGGGAACCAATAAAATCGACTATCTTTTCTACTTCAGGAGTGTCTACAAAAGCACATTGTATCCTGATAATTTCATTTCCAGAGGTGTACAACATATCACCGCGGCCTATCAACTGGTCGGCACCACCGCTGTCCAGAATGGTACGGGAATCCACCTTTTGCTGTACTCTAAAGGATACCCGTGCCGGGAAGTTGGCCTTGATCATACCCGTGATGACATTCACTGAAGGTCGCTGTGTAGCGATGATCAAATGGATACCAATGGCACGAGCCAGCTGTGCCAGTCTCGCAATAGGGGTTTCTACTTCTTTACCGGCCGTCATGATAAGGTCTGCAAACTCGTCTACGACTAAAACAATGTAAGGCAGGAATTTATGTCCGTTTGCGGGATTGAGTTTACGCGCCTTGAACTTTGCATTGTATTCCTTGATGTTGCGGCACATGGCTTCCTTGAGGATGTCGTACCTCTGGTCCATTTCAATACACAGGCTGTTGAGCGTATTGATGACCTTAGAATTATCTGTAATGATGGCCTCTGCACTGTCTGGAAGTTTTGCGAGGTAGTGGCGCTCTATTTTATTGAACAATGTGAGCTCCACTTTTTTAGGGTCTACGAGAACAAATTTCACTTCCGCAGGATGTTTAGAGTAGAGTAGGGAAGTCAATACCGCGTTCAATCCTACCGATTTTCCTTGACCGGTCGCACCTGCCATGAGTAGGTGAGGCATTTTGGCAAGATCTACCACAAATGTTTCATTGCTGATGGTTTTACCAAAGGCAATGGGCAAGGCCATTTCTGCATTCTGAAATTTAGGTGAGGCGATGACAGATCGCATGGAAACAATCGACGGATTCTGATTGGGCACCTCAATCCCTATAGTTCCCTTGCCTGGAATAGGAGCGATGATGCGTATTCCCAAGGCCGCCAGGGAAAGGGCGATGTCGTCTTCCAGGTTTTTGATCTTAGATATACGCACCCCAGCTTCAGGAACGATCTCATAGAGCGTCACCGTAGGGCCTACGGTTGCCGTGATCTTTGCGATCCCTATTTTATAATTCTTAAGAGTATCAACGATGCGGTCTTTATTGGCCTGCAGTTCTTCTTCGTTGATGGTAATGGTCTTCCCTTTGGTGTAATCCTTTAATAGATCGATAGGGGGAAATTGAAAGTTGCTCAATTCTAATTTGGGGTCAAATTCACCGAAGTCTTGAACCAGCTTAGAAGCCTTATTATCAAAAACTTCCTCCTCCTCAATGGTTTGCTCGATGTCCATTCCCAGATCGTCATCATCTGTTGCTGGAATAGAGGTAATCATAGGTTTCGCCGCTGCAGTTGATTTAAGGACAGGTTCAAAACCATCCTCATCTTCTATTTCTGCTATTGTCGTTCCCATTTTTTGACCTTCTATGGTAGAAAGCTCCCATTCTTTTTCTTCCTCAGATAATTCAGTAATGGGATCATTTTCCTTCTCAAAACCTTCACGTACCTCGCTGGCTCTGGATTTGAAAAACAGGCTTACTTTTTCTGGAGTTACTTTAAGTCGCAATACCATGTATAAGATGGCCGTACATACCATAAAGATGATAGCTCCTATAAAACCTATATAGTCTTGTAAAAAGTCGTTGAGCTCATAACCTACCTTGCCGCCCAATAACGGATTTGATTCATGGAAAAACCCAAATACTACCGCAAACCATACCATCAAGGGAAGTCCCCAAATCCATAGGAGGGAAATACGCTTTCGCGAAAGCGAAAAAGCTCCACGTTTTGCTGCAAAAAGATAGATTCCTGTTACAATCACAAGTATGGCAATGGAATAAGCAGCGATCCCGAAACCATTGTAAACAAAAAGATCGCCTAACCAGGCTCCTAACTTACTGAGCCAGTTTTCTGCTACCAGTTCACGTTCTGTGAGTCTGCCTAATATGCTTTGATCACTGCGCCAGGAAAGTAGGAAAGAGGTGAAAGACAAAAGAAATACGGCGCCCAAGGCTATCATGAAAAAACCTACGATGATTTCCTGTAGTCTGGTTAATCTAAACGAAGGCATGGACGTAGCACTGCCTTTCTTGGTAGTAGTTTTTTTTGTGGTAGACTTTTTACGCGCCATAGAGCAGGGTGAACGAGCAAAAATAGGAATATTGTATGGTAATTAGGAAGTCGCTCCAGTTATGTTTGAACAAAATGAGTCTCAAACAACACAATGAAATAAGGCAGGTAGATAATTAAACCAATGATAGTTGCTATCACAGCAGCAAAAAACACGGCGCCCGCGGCAATATCCTTGATGTGGCCTATCTTAACATGATAATCTGGATGTATGAAATCTGCCACTGCCTCAATGGCAGAGTTCAAGCCTTCTGCAGTGAGTACGAGGCCTATAGCAAGAAGTTGGAACATCCATTGGAAGGCCGTGATCTGGAATACAAAACCCATCACAGTAACTGCCATGGCTAGCATTACTTGAACCTTGATACTAGGTTCGTGCCTTATCAGAGCAATTGCTCCATTAAAAGCATATCTACAGCCCTTGAGTCTTCCTTTTATAAAGTGTTTAAGCGTCAATTACAACAGTGATTTTAAAGCTTCTAGGTAATTGGGTTCCTCACCTATTTCTGGAACTTGTTGATTGTAGAGGACCTGGGCATTTTCATCCAACACTACAACTGCGCGGGAATGAAAACCTGCAAAAGGGCCATCTTCAATGGTCAATCCATACGCTTTTCCAAAACTTCCATCCTTAATATCACTAAGATTGGTAACATTTTTAGTATCCTCGTCCTCTGCAAATCGTTTCATTGCAAAAGGTGTGTCTCTCGAGATACAGAGTACTTGAGTGTTTTCCAGCTGGGTGGCACGCTTATTAAAGTTGCGTACTGATGTGGCGCAAACATCCGTATCTATACTTGGAAAGATATTCAAAATAAGTCGCTGACCTTTGAAATCTCCAAGTGTAGCCTTAGATAAGTCTGTTTTAGTGAGTTCGAAATCAGGAGCTGGACTTCCTACTTCAGGAAGTGTTCCTGTGGTGTGTATTTTGTTTCCTCCTAAGGTGATGGTAGCCATAATTCAGTTTTTAAATCGTCTACGACGAAATTATTCAACGTAACAGCGGTTTAAGTTGGTAAAATGTTAAATTAAAAGGGAAGAACGGATTAGAAACTACGCTCTTTAAGCTATAGATTTTTTATATGCTTTTCGGTATTTTTGTAGAAAATAGTTATAATGACCATCACTCAGCTTAAATATGTACTTGCTGTAGCTCAATATCAAAACTTCACAAAGGCCGCTAACAAGGTTTTTGTGACGCAGCCTACCTTAAGCATGCAGATCCAGAAGTTGGAGGACGAACTGGATGTGCAGATTTTTGACCGTACTAAAAAACCTATTGAGCTTACCCAGACAGGCAGAAAAATTGTGCAACAGGCGCACAATATCGTTAATGAAAGTGATCGCATACAGGATATTGTAGATCAGGAAAAAGGATTTATTGGAGGAGAATTCAAAATAGGGGTGATCCCTACGGTAATGCCCACCTTATTACCGATGTTTCTCACAAATTTTGTAAACCGCTACCCCAAAGTACGCTTGCGTATTGAAGAGCTTACCACAGATAATATCATCGATGGTTTGTTGGAGGGGTCAATCGATGCGGCCATAGCGGCTACGCCACTAGAGCATGAAATGATCAAGGAGCGCGTACTTTATTATGAGCCTTTTGTTTCTTATGATCCCAGATATGCCAGCAAGGCAAAACAAAAAATGAAAGTGGAAGATATAGATACGGACAACTTGTTGCTGCTGGAAGATGGGCACTGTTTTAAGGACAGTATCTTAAACCTGTGTAGAAGTTCTAGAGATACAGATCAAGAACGATTCACGCTCGAGAGCGGGAGTTTTGAAACGCTTATCAAGTTATCTGATGAAGGATTGGGAATGACATTATTACCTTATTTAAATACGCTGGACTTGCCTCCCAACAAGATGCAGAACCTTAGGTATTTTGAAGAGCCATCGCCAGCTCGTGAAGTAAGTTTGATCTATCACAAATCTGAGCTTAAGATGCAGATTATAGAAGCTTTACAAGGTGTTATTGCCGGAGTGATTAAGGGAGCCATCGCTTTTAGCAATGTCAAAATTATAAGTCCGATAGCTAAAAAATAGAGAATAGCCTATACAAACCTGATAGGATAGGATGGTGATACTAAGTTAATGAAAGAACTATAGCTTCAAGAGTCTTTAGATTGTAGAAGACAGATACTAAGCTCAGGTTGAATTTTAAAAAGATGGGCAAGCCAGATCTTTAATTCTTCAATTTCAAAAGGAAGCAATCGATCCATTGCTTTTTGAAGTTCTTTACAGAATAATGTGGTATCAAAACTAACTTTTTCCAATACCATTAGAGTATACTCAAACATTGCACGGGCCATAATTTTTTGAATTAAATAGTAGCGTAGTTTTGGGTCAATAAAGTTGGATTTGAACCTTAAATATAAGCAAATAAAAATAACATTCACAGTCTTCCTCTTAAAGCTAACGTTAATTAAGTGGTGTCGATGTTATAAATTATCTAGACAAAAGGCACAAAATCAAGGTGTCGAATACCTTAACTTAATATCCCAACAGAAAGCACACAAAGCAATGCCATGAAAAAAGTAGAAAGGGCTACTTTTTTGAGTTCTGGATCTAATAAAACAGCACTGCTATTTCTGTAAACTACGCTCAAGTGAACTGCCAATGGCACAAAAGCCAGTACTGGCAAAAATACCAGTAAATTGAGGGTTGATGTTCCAGTATCTTTTAAAATCAAAGCGTTAAATACCATCATGCATATCATGGCAACTAGGACCATAGCGTAGTGCAGCTTTTTTGATTTGTCCATGCCTATTTTTACCGGCAACGTATTCTTACCCACCTTGCGATCAGATTCCAGATCCCGCATGTTATTGAGGTTGAGCACGGCTGTGCTAAGTAAACCAACGCTTATAGAGGGAAGTAGCAACTCTGGTTTTATATGTTGAGTAATCAGAAAATAGACTCCAACCACGCTTACAGGGCCAAAAAAGATAAATACAAATACATCTCCCAACCCTCGATACCCATAGGCATTATCGCCTACGGTATACTTTATGGCAGCCCAAATCGCAGCTATACCCAGTAGTAAATAAAAAAGGGAGATCAGCAACTGCTCCATACCCAGACTCACATAAATCAATAGAACTGCAAAGATCAAGGTAATTAGGGCCGTAATGAGGATGACTTTTTTCAAGTGCTGCGGTGTGATGATACCGCTTTGAATGGCTCGCATAGGCCCAATTCTATCTTCGTTGTCCGTCCCTTTAACGCCGTCGCCATAATCATTGGCAAAATTCGATAGAATTTGTAGTGCTAAGGTCGTGATTAAAGCTAGAACAGGAATCCACCAGTTGAATTCTAGGTGGACGTTAATAATTTCCAGTAAGGATTGTGGGAAGTCCGCTTTCGCGAAAGCGATATCCAGATACGCATAACTGCTCCCTACAAGAATACCGCTGATGCTCAACGGCAATGTACGTGGACGTGCGGCGCTGATCCATGCTTGAGTGGTTGCCTTCATGTGGACATGATTTTTACCATGGTTTCCTTTAAAAGGTCTACATGAGTTACCTGGTGGGCGCCTACTCCTTTTGACTTGACATCCATTTCAAGGATCAATTTGATAGCGCGGCTGCAGTATTTCATAGGATAATTGCGCACGGCCTCCATCAATTCATTGACAAAAAATGGATTGATGCCCACGGCACTGGCCACACTTTTAGGAGATCTATCATTCAATCCATGAACTTTCAATAATTGTACGAAAAAGCTATGCAGTTGGGCGGTAGTAAGAACAATGGGGTTGTCCTTGGGATTCTCTGCAAAGTAATTAATGATGCGATGGACTTTTACAGTATCACGGGCACCTATAGCTTTACGCAACTCAAAGTTGTTGAAATCCTTTGAAAAACCGATGTTTTCTTCAATCACCTCAGGGGTAATGGGTAAATTCTTGTCATGAACTATGGTTAGTTTTTCCAACTCATTGCTCACGCGACTCAAATCGTTTCCTATAAACTCTACCAACATTTGGGTGGCCTTGGGATCTATACGGTACCCTAAGCCCTTTAAATGACTAGTGATCCAGGAAGGCATGCGGTCGTCGTAGATGGGTTTGCTTTCAAATACAACTCCGCTTTGTTTTATGTTTTTGATGACCTTGGTTCGACCATCGGGCTTTTTATACTTGTAATTCAACACAAGAATTGTGCTGGGAGATGGATGTGCCATATAACTTTCCATCTGCCCCATTTTTGAGGCCAGGTGCTGTGCTTCTTTAATAATGATGACTTGATATTCTGCCATCATGGGAAATCTTTTGGCCGCTTCCATAATTTCCTCGACCTTGACCTCTTTACCATAAAGTACCATCTGATTGAATCCTTTCTCAGATTCCTCTAGGACGTTGTCTTCTATATAATCGCTGATCTGATCAATAAAGTAAGGTTCGTCGCCGTGTAATAAATATACAGGCGCATATTTTTTCTTTTTGAGGTCGGCTAGAATATTATTGAGGTCACTCATGTAGAGACGTACTGCTTTTTGTAATATTGTGGAATGAAGGCACTGCGATTGCCGCCTGCAAATTTCAGGGTTAAAAGTACTGAAAAAGGGCGTTTCATTTTTGATCCCATCCGTAAAAAATTCGTTTCCCTACAACCGGAAGAATGGGTGCGTCAACATATCGTCCACTGGTTGATGGAGTTTAAAAAGGTTCCTGTAAGTCTTATTAATGTGGAAAAACAACTGCTTATTGCCGGTACTTCAAAGCGTTACGATATTGTGGTTTTTCTACCTGATGGCAGCATTCACTTTATAATAGAATGTAAAGCGCCTTCTATTCCCATAGATCAGCAGGTCTTTGATCAGATTGCCCGATACAACCTGGTGGCTCATGCCCGTTATTTAATGGTAAGCAATGGAATGGAACATTACTTTTGCACCATGGATTATGAAAACCAGCGCTATGATTTTGTAGCAGACCTCCCAGAATTTAAGCTATGAAACTAGGAATAGTTATACTTAACTGGAATGGACTGGAGCTGTTGCAACGGTTTGTACCTTCTGTGGTAGAAAATTCCACAGGTCATTCAGTTTACCTGGCAGACAATGCATCAACTGACGATAGCATTGCCTGGATCACTGAGAATCATCCAGAAGTCCAGGTACTTTCTATTCCCGAGAATCTAGGTTATGCGGGAGGTTATAATTATGTGATTCCTAGGATTGCCGAAGAGGTTCTTTGCCTTCTCAACAGCGATGTAGAAGTAAGTCCTGGGTGGTGCGATCCCATTGTACAAGCATTTCAAAAGGATCCCAACCTGGGAGCCGCACAACCTAAAATATTAGACTTTAATAATAAGGACAGATTTGAGTATGCAGGTGCCGCAGGAGGTTTTCTAGATCAGTTGGGTTATCCTTATTGTCGTGGTCGCGTCTTTGATTATTTAGAAATGGATCATGGACAGTACGATTATCGTATAGAAACGGACTGGGCAAGTGGGGCAGCGTTTTTTGTTCGCAAAGAGGTCTTTGAGGAATGTGGCGGTTTTGATACTGATTATTTTGCCCATCAAGAAGAAATTGATCTGTGCTGGCGCATGCGGCAATTGGATTACTCTGTACAAGTTATTCCAGAGTCCCAGGTGTATCATGTAGGCGGTGGCACTTTAAGCAACCTCAATCCGAAGAAAACATTTTTAAATTTTAGGAACAGCTTGTTCACTGTGGTTAAGAATGATAGAAGGTCGTACTGGTGGCTTATTATAATCCTGCGGTTGCTGCTGGATGGTGTTGCTGCGCTCCAGTTTTTAGTAGTTTTAAAACCTAAACACAGTCTAGCCATTTTCAAGGCACACATGGATTTCTACCGCCAGCTTTCCGTATTTCTTAAAAAGAGAAGAGAAATAAATCAAAAAACTTTTAAAAGTGCTGTAAATCAAGGTGTAAAATCTGCCGTGATTTCATACTATTTATTAGGCAGGAGGCGTTTAAACAGGGAATAAGCGTGTATAAACCTATGTTAATAATGATACTGGATATACGATTATTTTTATTTTTGAACGTTAAAGTGAATCTAACAATTAAACTTACCAAATGAAAAAAATTGCCCTATTAGCATTATCCGTCTTCATGGCGGTTTCCTGTGCTTCAAAAAAAGACCTAGAAGCTGCAGAAGCAAGAGCTAGACTCAACCAAGAATTACTTGATACTGCAACCGTAAAATTGAACGCTTGTTTGTCAGATGAAAAAGTTTCTGCTGCACAACTGGAAGTCATGCGCGCCCAGATTGCAGATCTAAGAGCTAACAACCAAGGTTTGATTAACAATACGGGAGACCTTACTACGCTTTCCAAAAAAGGAGCAGAGAATCTAGAGAAGTCCCTAGAAAGTCTTCGTGAGAAAGACCTACAGATACGTACCTTAAACGATGCGATCACTAGAAAAGATAGTGTGACCCTTGCTTTGGTTCAAAGCTTTAAAGGGGTGTTGGGGAACTTAAATGACGAGGATATCAGCATCAATGTTGAAAAAGGAGTGGTTTATGTTTCTATCAGCGACAAGTTGTTGTTTGCTAGCGGTAGTGCTACGATCAATTCCGCAGCCAAGTCTGTTCTTGGTAAAGTGGCAAAAGTAGTTAACGACAAGCCAGATATCGAGATCATGGTAGAAGGTCATACGGACAACCAACCTATTAATACTGCTCTTTATAAAGACAACTGGGCGTTGAGTTCTGCTCGTGCCGCTTCTGTAACCAGATTGTTGCAAGAGGACTTTAATGTTGCTCCAGAGCGCATGACTGCTGCAGGTAGAAGTTACTACATCCCAGTAGCAAGCAATGCCACTGCTGAAGGTCGTGCAAAAAACAGACGTACCAGAATTATTGTACTTCCTAAATTGGATCAATTCTTTGATATCGTAGAGAAGGGAATGGAAAAAGCTAAAGCAGAAGCTAAGGCGGGTAACTAATCCACCAATTCTTTTAAAATATAGAAGCCTCCTTGTATAAGGGGGCTTTTTTATGTCTAGTCATTTTGCACTTGCTGATGCTCCATTGAGTTTGGTAAAATGTAAACCGATAAAATTTGACCTCTATTTGCAATAGGTTTTCATTGCCAGCACTCATTAACAGGCTCGCTTTTTTAAATCTGATGAGACTATAGACAGGAGTTTGTAAACTTTTTTAGATCTGTCAAAAAATTATTAAGCTGAAAACACTCACTGGAACGCTAAGAAAATAATTTATGGTTTTAGTACTTAGTACTGAAATGTTCTTTTAGCATCAAGGAACTATCAAGATATTGATTTTACTAAAAATATACCCTAAATAGGGTATTTCACCTATCCTTTGAAAGCTGTAATTTGTTCTCGTTCAATGATAAAACGATACCCATGAAAATTTTAAATGTTTTACTAGTCATTGCTGCGTTCAGTAGCTTCTCCAAAATACACGCTCAATCAGATTTTGAAATCAGAATCGCTCAAAATTCCTATGTTAAGAATTACCAAGAATTAACTAAATACATAGGTAGTGACAATACAGATATTTTTGAAAACGAGATCACCTACAGCAGCAGCTTAGACGATAAAATGATCATAAACTTTGCGATGAATGTTAAGGAAATTACCAGTGATAGAGGTCAGAGATATTATAATGTTAAAACGGAAGGGTATATCATATTTGACGATATTGATAGGGCATATGTGCAGGGAGATAGAATTGTGCTTGAAATGAATTCTAATGGATATGCTAACAAAATAAAAGTACAAGGAGAATCGTGGACTGACATGATTAAAAATCACAATGATTTTTACTTAACCGTAAAAGACGAGGCGAAGCGTGATGAGGTTCTTAGAATCATCAAAATGTTAATGAAGTACCCTGTTTACCGCAAGAAATCCTAGGTTATAAGTCAGGTGCTGATTATCAGGACAAAGCACCAACAATGCATGGATATTTGATCTATGGTTTTTCAATATAGTCCATTCTATCTTTAAACCATCCTGTGACTGCTATTTGCACTATTTCATCAACCATTATTTTTCTAAAATTTGGATGCTAGTTCAGTTTCCAAATCTGATGGTTCATGTGTTTATCGGTAAAAGGCTGACCATAAAAGTGTGGATTCTATTGAAAGGTATTTCGCTTTCGCGAAAGCGATATCTATCAAGCTTCATCTACAGCTCAAAATTTCTGTAGATGCAGAGCAATTGATTATGGGGATTTTAAAGGAGTTATACCACAGAGAATATCGCAGCGCCATAGACCGCAAATCGTAGAAATCGCAACAGGCCTATGAGTACCCAGTATTTAAAAGGATAACGCAACATACCCGCGACTAGGCTACCTACTGAAAAAGGCAAGGGAAGCAAAGCGCCCACTGCGATTAGGATACCTCCCCATTTTCTGGCCATGATTAACTGTTTGGCCATTTTAACTTCTAGGTAATTGTGGATCGCTGGGATCTTAAGCGACCATCTTCCCAAAAAATAGGAACACATTCCTCCTAGATAGGAGAGCAGTGCGATAAAAAATAGGTTCAGCTCAGGGTCTGCTGTTTTCCCTGCCCATGCAATGAATAATTCGGGTGGGATCAGCCCTAGAACAGTTTCTGAAACAAAGAAAAACCCAAGCACGCCATAGTTGGGCAATTCTGCAACCGCTAGATCCAGAGCTTCAGGTAACGGCATAATAAAGAAGTGAAACAGCGCCACCAGTGCCACGATCAATAAAACAGGAGGCAAGGATCTCTTGATACTTTCCATTACAAAGGAGTAAAACCCAGTGATTTTGTAGTAGCGGTGGGCGCGATGCGGTTGAAATTTATCTTTAAAGGAAGACATGTGGGTTTTTTCAGGATTGCGAAATTAATAATAACAAGAAGTGTTCCCTGTTAAATTCTCAATAATAAAACTTTTAAAAGAAAGTCAGCACCAACGCTCGTTTCAAAGGATTTAAATTGCCTATTTTTGCAAATCTCAAAATTGAAAATGAACAAATTTATGGCTCCCGATCCGCAGGCGAAAATCAAAACTCTTTATGGTTACCAAAAACGGGATCTAAGTGAGATTTTTGACCGAATCGACGACCAACCAGATGATTACAAGTTACTGTATCAGCTGCCTACCGGTGGTGGTAAGACCGTCGTCTTTTCTGAGATCGTACGCAGGTACATCCAGCAAAAAAACAAAAAGGTCGTTATCCTCACGCACCGTATCGAGTTGTGCAAGCAGACTTCCAGGGTTTTGGACACCTTCAATGTCAAGAATAAGATCATTAATTCTAAAGTAAAGGAATTAGACGATCAAAAGGAGTTCCAGTGTTTTGTGGCCATGGTGGAAACCTTGAACAACCGCATCCAGGATGATAAATTAAAGCTTGAAGACGTGGGCCTAGTCATTGTTGATGAGGCGCATTACAACAGCTTCCGCAAACTGTTCAAGTATTTTGAACATTGCTTCATGCTAGGCGTTACAGCGACGCCGCTTAGTTCGAATTTTAAGCTCCCCATGAAGGACAACTACGATGAATTGATTGTAGGGGACAGCATTACCTCATTAGTAGAAAACGGCTTTCTTGCGAGAGCGGTCACCCATACCTATGATGTAGGATTGAGTGGATTGACCATAGGGATGAATGGGGATTACACCGTCAAGTCCAGTGAAAAACTCTATACAGACCAAAGCATGCAGGATAAGTTGATGCAAGCTTATTTTGATACCTCTAAAGGGAAGAAGACGCTTATTTTTAATAATGGAATACGCACCAGTATTGAGGTAGAAGATACCTTTAGACGGGCTGGTGTAGAAATCAGGCACCTTGATAATACCAACAGCAAGGAAGAGCGTAAAGAAATTTTGCGATGGTTCAAGAAAAAGCCGGATGCCGTGTTGACCTCAGTAAGTATATTAACCACCGGCTTTGATGAACCCTCTGTAGAGTCCATCATCTTGAATAGAGCGACAAAGTCCTTGACTCTTTATTATCAAATGATAGGTCGTGGCTCTCGTATTTTTAAGGACAAGGACGAGTTCCAGATCATCGACATGGGGAACAATGTCGCGAGATTTGGCTTGTGGAATGAGCCCGTCGACTGGCAACAAGTTTTTAGATCTCCAGATTTCTATGTAGAGAATATCGTTTCTGACGAGGAAATTGAGCGCAACTTTGTCTACAAGCTTCCAGATTCTGTAAAAGCGGAATTTCCCAAGACTAAAGATTTCGCCTTTGATATACGTGGTTCCTATAAGCGCATTACTAAAGAAAATCGAAAGTCTAAAGAGGTATTGGATGAATCCATGGCACAGCATGTTCAATGGTGTGTGGAAAATAGTGAGGACGTTTTTGATGCCCGCATCCTGGCAAAATTACTCAAGGATGATATCAAGGACCGCATAAGAAGGTATTCCTATTGCATCATCAACAATACGAACAACTATAAAGACTGGTTGGAAGAAGATTATTACCGCAGGCTGCGCATTGCACTGCAGCAGGAATTTGCTGGGGTGGAAAGTTAAGTCTGTAGGCAGTTCGCTTTCGCGAAAGCGAAACAAACCACAAAAAAAACGCACCCATGAGGTGCGTTTTTTGGTAGTACAAACTTCGTTGTTTAGGAAGCTTTCAAGGCTGGGCGTTTGTCAGCGTTAGCTAATTCCCAAGCGGTTGCAAAAATCAGTTGGGCACGTTGCTCATAAAGATCGTACTCGATCTTGTCTGGAGTGTCAGACGCCTTGTGGTAATCTGCGTGCGTACCGTTAAAATAGAAAATTACGGGTACATTATTTTTTGCAAAATTGTAGTGGTCAGACCTGTAGTAGAATCTGTTGGGATCTTCTTTACCATTGTAAGTATAGTCTAGATCTAGGTTTACAGAGTTTTTATTTGCCGTCTCGCTGATGTCGTGCAAGTCTTGACTCAACATATCGCTACCTATCAAGTAAACATAATTAGATTTCTTCTCACGTTCTGGATCAATACGTCCTATCATATCCACGTTTAGATCTGCAATAGTATTGGCAAGTGGGTAGACTGGATTTTCAGAATAATACTGGCTTCCCTGAAGGCCTATCTCCTCCGCAGTGACATGAAGGAACAGGATGGACCTCTTGGGACCATGACCGTCTTTTTTTGCTTGTTGGAAAGCTTCTGCAATTTCTACTAGGGCGATAGTACCGCTTCCATCATCATCTGCACCGTTGTAGACCTCGCCATTACGAGTCCCTACGTGATCCAGGTGTGCTGAAACTACTAAAACTTCTTCTGGTTTTTCAGAACCTTCAATGAAGGCCAACACATTTTCAGAAGTGATTTTTCTCTTGCCAAAGAATTCTTCTGGAATCGCTTGAAGGTATTCGCCATTTCCTGCGCCTCCCGGTACACCCATGGCAATGTATTTTTCTTTAAGGAACTCTACCGCCTTGCGCTGCCCAGGGGTTCCCGTCATGCGGCCTTCCATCTCATCACCGGCATAGATGTATAGTTGTTCTTTAAGCTCTGCTGCGGTAATCGTATTCATGTATTTCTTGACCAGGTCTTCATTACTGGGCATAGGTTGTTCCATGGTTGCAGCGGCAGGTGTGCTGGTGTCGGTATTCTGGTTCTTGACGCTATTGCAGGATGTCAAAATAGCTACAGCCATACCGGCTGATAAAAAGGTCGTACGTTTCATATTATTTTTTGTCATTGTTATTGAGCACCTTGTATTCCTCGTAACATTCGCTGATGGCATCGAGGATTTGAAGATCATTCGCTCCGGTTATAAATTCTTTAGAGTACTGGCAATTTCTTAGAATCGCATCAATACTAATTTTGTCCATTTGCAACAGGTTCACTAAGGTTTCCCTGTCAAATTTTGATTGGAGCAAATTACGTATTTCTTCTTGTTCTTTGATCTGCCTCACTTTGCGCAAGGATTTACCTTCTTTACTAAAGGTGTTGAAAAGGAAATCTGCAGGGTTAAAGATGGAGCCCAGTATTTTTTTCACTGCTCCTGGGCCTGAACCTCCAGCCTCATAGGACTCTGGCAGCCCACTTATGCTGAATTTTCTACTGGCATAAATAGGAGCACGCTTGGCATCAATTTCTAAATATCCAGTGAGCCCGCTATCGGTTACTATGACATCTTCAAGTGCAATTCCTTTTTCAGTCATGGAGATGATGACATCACCGTATTTCAACCAGTCCTCAGTCACTCTTACATTAATCGTTTGAAATCCTAAATAGGAAAAATACAAGGTATCATTCACTGCTGCTCTAATTTCAAAAGTTCCGTCCGTTTTGGTAATGGTTCCTATCACCTTGTTGAGGTTCACAATATTCACATCGGCAAGAATGCTGTCATCCTTTGCATTAAGGACTTGTCCTTTTACAACTCCTGTGCTGGTGGATGGATTTGTGGTAGAGCTGTTTTCGCCTTGAGCGTTACCCAAATAAATGGATGCTAGGAAAAAAAGGAAAAAAGCGACGTTGTTAGATTTCATAGAGGTTACTAAAATAAGGGATCTGGACTATTTACAGGATAATTATTTGTCAATATTAGAGGTCTCAAGGAACTCCATCATTTTTTTAAATGCTTTCCCACGGTGGCTAATGGCTGCTTTCTCCAGCAGGTCCATTTGTGCAAAGGATTGATCAAAGCCATCTGGCTGGAAAACAGGGTCGTAGCCGAAGCCGTTGGATCCTGTCCGATTATGTAATATGCTGCCGTTGCATTGCCCTTCAAAAATATATGGAGCACCGTTTATAGAAAGTGAAATCGCGGTCAAAAAATAAGCCGACCTATCGCTTTCCTTTTCTAGGTTCTTTAACAATAGATCTATATTGTCTTTAGAACTGCGATGCTCACCCGCATATCTAGCAGATTTCACTCCCGGTGCACCATGAAGTGACGGGACAATTAAACCGGTATCGTCTGCAAAAACGGGAAGGTCAAAACGCTGTCTCACATAATCAGTTTTAAGCACTGCGTTTTCTGATATAGTTTCAGCAGTTTCTGGGATTTCATCGTTTAATCCGACATCTTCCAGGCTCAAAAGTTTAATGCCTTCTGGCATCATGGCTTGAACTTCTAGCAGCTTATTGAGATTATGAGTAGCAAAAATGAGTTCCATTAAACTAGGATAAGGTTTTTGAAATGGAAGCCAATAGCTGGGCGTCGATCTCGTGTTTTAGTTCTGGTCGGTACAGTTCACAATCTGTACCAAACAACATCAGGATCTTTTTTTCTTCACGTTCGATCAGATCACTAGTTAGGTATTCGTCCTGAGTACCTACAATATGAATGAATTTATGGGTTCGTTTTTTGAACTGCTCACCATCCTCTGCATCAAGCTCTGCAGGGATGCTACCGCTGTGCATGATGAGCGCTTTTATAGGATGTGCGTAATGCTTGAGCAAACGGGTAGCAATAGATACGCCCTGAGAGTAACCCATAAGGACCAGTCGGGAATCTCCTGCGATACCTTCTTGATCCATGACTTGATCCAGGTAATTAAGGTTGTTTTGCATCTCTTGATCTGTATCGACTCGTGTAAGCCAGCTGGCACCTACATGTTTGAATTTGGTGCCCAGATAATATTTAGACGGTGCCTGTGGTAGGATCACTGCGTTAAGTTCAGGATCTAATTTTTCAAAATACTTTTTAAAAAAACTGGAGAGGTATCCTAGACCATGAAGGCAGAGCCAAATATTTTGAGTGGTGGGGAGCACAGGGTAAAGAACTTCATAACTGTTAGTGTGCGTATAGGATACCGTTTTGACCATAGAAATGCGATTGAAGGCTTATTTTTGTTAAAGATATGGACAAAGAAAAGATACTGGAGCGTTGCAACCAGATTTGTAAAAACACATTAATGGAAACCTTGGACATCACATTTGTGGATGTTGGAGATGATTTTCTTACGGCTCAAATGCCTGTCAATTCCCGCGTGCATCAACCTGATGGAGTGCTTCATGGAGGTGCCAGCGTTGCTCTAGCAGAGTCTGTTGGGAGTGCCGCAAGTTACCTGTTTTTAGACACCGATTCCTATGCCATTCGAGGCCTTGAAATCAGTGCTAATCACACACGTTCTAAGGTCGACGGATACGTCCTGGCCACCGCTCGATTCCTACATAAAGGACGTACGACCCAGTTGTGGGAAATTCGTATTACGGACGAAAAAGATCAACTGATCTCCATCTGTAAATTGACCACCATCGCATTGAAAAAATAATAGTAAAAGGATACTGCTTGCGCGAAAATTTACTCACATACCTATCTCAACTCCTCACTAACGGACTGCCTTTTTTATTATTGAGAAAAGCAGGGGAGCGTACGGTGA
>Ga0209309_10000166_pt1 | contig 87174 bp, 77 predicted proteins | sample COGITO_mtgs_1204_2_FD_184807 | JGI IMG/M metagenome (GOLD analysis project Ga0209309, IMG submission 184807) | Pelagic marine microbial communities from North Sea - COGITO_mtgs_120412 (SPAdes) (version 2) | ecosystem: Environmental > Aquatic > Marine > Epipelagic ... | reverse complement strand
CTCTTCTTACAGAAGCTTCTGTAGGCGTAGTAATGGCCTCATCATAAGCATTGGTATGTAACGAATTGCAATTATCATAAATTGCATATAAAGCTTGAAGCGTAGTTCTAATGTCATTGAAGTCGATCTCTTGAGCATGTAAAGATCTACCTGAAGTTTGAATGTGATATTTCAACATTTGTGCTCTAGGGTTTGCTCCATACTTATGTTTTAAAGCTTTTGCCCAGATCTTACGAGCTACTCTACCAATAACTGCATATTCAGGATCTATTCCGTTAGAGAAAAAGAAGGAAAGGTTTGGACCAAATTTATTGATGTCCATTCCTCTGCTTAAATAATACTCAACATACGTAAATCCGTTAGCTAAAGTTAAAGCGAGCTGAGTAACAGGATTTGCACCAGCTTCTGCAATATGATATCCCGAAATAGAAACGGAATAAAAGTTTCTAACTTTCTCTTCAATAAAATATTCCTGCACATCTCCCATCAATCTCAAAGCAAATTCTGTAGAGAAAATACAAGTGTTTTGTGCCTGATCTTCTTTTAATATATCTGCCTGAACCGTACCTCTAACTACATTTAAAGTATGAGTTTTAATCTTTTCATAAACATCTGCGGGGAGCACAAGATCTCCAGTAACTCCAAGTAACATAAGGCCCAATCCGTTGTTACCTTCTGGTAATTTCCCTTGGTAAGATGGTCTATCTACGCTTTTATCTTTATAGATCTTTTTGATCTTCTCTTCTACTTCTTTTTCTAAACCATTCTCTACAATATACTTTTCACATTGCTGATCTATGGCTGCGTTCATAAAAAATCCAAGTAACATTGGTGCCGGACCGTTGATGGTCATACTCACCGATGTCATTGCATCTGCAAGATCAAAACCGGAATATAATTTCTTGGCATCGTCTAAACAACATATAGAAACCCCAGCATTTCCAATCTTTCCATAGATATCTGGTCTAAAATCTGGATCGTTACCATAAAGAGTAACAGAATCGAACGCTGTAGATAAACGTTTTGCAGGCAGACCCTGACTAACATAATGAAAACGTCTATTGGTACGTTCTGGCCCACCTTCACCGGCAAACATTCTGGTTGGATCTTCTCCAGCTCTTTTAAACGGATAAAGACCTGCCGTATAAGGAAATTCTCCCGGTACATTTTCTTGAAGGCACCATCTTAAAATATCTCCCCAAGCTTGATATTTTGGCAAAGCTATTTTCGGGATCTGCGTATGAGAAAGAGATTCTGTATGAGTCTCCACTTTTATCTCTTTGTCACGAACCTTGAAAGTATAAATCGGCTCTTTATATTTATTTACTTTTTCGCTCCAACCGGTAATTACTTCCCAATTATATGGATCTAGATCCATTTTTACGCGATCGAATTCTTTTTTAAGCAAATCTGTAAGCTCAGAATTTTGCTCGGTTTTGCTTTCTTCTAAATTTTCCTCATCCAATCCATATTGAGAAAGAGAAGGTCTTACATTGGTTACAGATTCTATTGTTTTATAAATTCCATAAAGTTTTTGAGCAACTTCTACTTGAGAATCTGCCTTCTCATCATAACTTCTATTATTTTCTGAAATTTCAGAAAGGTAACGAGTTCTTTTTGGCGGAATGATAAAGATCTTCTCACTTTTATCTTCGTTGATCTTAAACGTTGAATTGAAACCAGAATCTGTCTTTTCATCTACTTTATTGATGATATTGCTATACAGCGTATTCATTCCTGGATCGTTAAACTGTGATGCGATAGTTCCAAATACAGGAAGTTTCTCTGCATCTTCATGCCATAACTGATGATTTCTCTGGTATTGCTTTTTCACATCACGTAAGGCATCTAAAGCTCCACGTTTATCAAATTTGTTGATCGCTACCAGATCGGCGAAGTCCAACATATCTATTTTCTCTAACTGAGTAGCAGCACCAAACTCTGGTGTCATTACATAAAGAGAAGCATCAGAATGCTCTAAAATTTCGGTATCAGATTGCCCAATTCCAGATGTTTCTAAAATGATGAGACCATAATTAGCAGCTTTTAAAATATCAACCGCTTCTGCAACATATTTAGACAAAGCAAGGTTTGATTGTCTTGTTGCCAAAGAACGCATGTAAACTCTAGAGTCGTTAATTGCATTCATTCTAATTCTATCTCCCAGCAAAGCTCCACCAGTTTTTTTCTTAGATGGATCTACAGAAACAATCCCAATAGTTTTCTCAGGAAAGTCGATCAAGAATCTTCTTACCAACTCATCTACCAAAGAAGATTTACCTGAGCCACCTGTTCCGGTAATCCCTAAAACTGGAGTTTTATGCTCCGGCATTTTTATTTTATCGAAAACCTTTTTAAAATCTTCATGTCTATTTTCAGCAAGAGAGATCAATCTTGCAATAGTATTTACATCTTTACTTTTCAGTAATTCTTCAGCTTGACCTTCTTTCTCTAATTTTGGAGTGGGTGTATCTGCAGTTTTTACCAGATCATTGATCATCCCCTGCAATCCCATTTCTCTTCCATCATCTGGAGCATAAATTCTAGTAACCCCGTAATCCATCAGTTCTTTGATCTCATCTGGAAGAATTACTCCACCTCCACCACCAAAGATCTTAATGTGCTCTGCTCCTTTTTCCTTCAGCAGATCATACATATACTTAAAATACTCATTATGACCACCTTGGTAAGAAGTCATGGCAATAGCATTTGCATCTTCTTGTATGGCACAATTCACCACTTCTTCAACACTTCTATCGTGGCCTAAGTGAATTACTTCCACCCCAGTAGATTGAATGATCCTACGCATTATATTTATGGCAGCGTCATGTCCATCAAAAAGAGATGCTGCTGTAACTATTCTTACTTTATTCTTGGGTATATAAGGAGCTTGTACTTCCATTGGTATATTTTAATTTTTGCTGCTGCAATTTACGAATTTCGCAAAGAACTTTCCGAGTTCGAGCTTATTTTAAAGATTTTGATAAATTGCTGACAAATCTTGCTTTAGATTGATTTTGTAAGATATAAAGCTGAAGCATTTAAACCGATTGTTTTAATATATCTATAACATGGATTGATATTTATAATACAGACTTTTATAAAAAATAATGAATTATGAAAAAATACCTACTCCTATTGCTTTTGCCATTTTTTATGGGATGCGCAGAATTACAAGATATTGCCACACAATTACCGGGCTCCGAATTTGGAGTTACTAATACTGAAATATCTTCAGGACTAAGAGAAGCTTTAAATTTTGGTATAGATAAGCAAGTAACTAAACTTACGCAGCAAGACGGATTTTTTAAAAATGAATTAGTAAGAATTTCGCTACCTCCAGAATTACAAAAAGTAGATCAAACCTTACGTAGCGTTGGACTTAGTTCTTTAGCAGATGAAGGTTTAAAAGTTTTAAATCGTGCTGCTGAAGATGCCGTAAAGGAAGCAACTCCAATTTTTGTAAGCGCTGTACAACAAATTACATTTAACGACGCAAGAAATATTCTTTTAGGAAATAATACAGCTGCTACATCTTATTTAACTTCAAAAACTGAAGATCAGCTTTATGCAAAATTCAATCCGGTTATTTCAAATTCTTTAGATAAAGTAGGAGCCACACAAGTATGGACCAATATTATTCAAAAATATAATACGCTTCCATTAGCTTCAAAGGTAAATCCAGACCTTCCAGATTATGTAACCAATGAGGCTTTAAAGGGAGTTTATACAATGATAGCTGTGGAAGAAAAGCAAATTCGCACCGATTTAGCGTCAAGAACTACCCGATTATTGCAACGAGTTTTTTCTCTTCAAGATTAACAGAATTAACGATTAAATGCCTTTTTTATACATAAATTACAAAAGCTTTAACCTGAGCTTAATAAGTTATAAAGATACAAGAGCGTAGCTTTGTAATCTAAAGAAGATGATGATGTTAGGAAACCTATTTTATAAGAGTGAAGAAGAAAGATTGTGTCAAAAATATTCTGAATTGATGAGTCAATCATTTAGAGTGGCACTTACCAATAAAGAAAAAAGTGATAAAATAAGGGCAAGAGCTAAAAAGATCTTGCAGCAATTAAAAAGCATGAATTGCAAAAAAATTGATGATGGTATTTAATTAGACATAAGCAGGCTATTCGATTGTTTTGAAATAATCAAAAGCCTGTAATAGTCTTGATCCGTACCAACTGAAGTACTCCCCATCTACTAAACGTATTTCAGCATTGGTAAATTTCTTTAATTTCTCTATATGTTTTTGCTGAAATGGATAAGGCTCTGATGAGAGTAGTATTAGATCTATTTTTAAGGAGGTTAATGTTGTAATGTCAATTTCAGGATATCTGGAATTTTCATCCTCAAAAATATTTTTCCAACCGTTTATTTTTAACATGGCATCTATAAAAGTAGCTCCACCTACCGCCATCCATGGATTTTTCCAAATAAAATAAACTACATTTTTTCTAATTGGATTTAAGCGAAAATCAGCATGCTTTTCCTGAATATCTTCAACTAATTTCTCAGAAATCGAATTTTTATCAAATAACTCTCCGTATTGAAGTATTAGCGCATATACATCTTTTAGATCTATGACATTAGAAACATGAACGGGAGCTATTTTCTCCAGTTCCATAACCATTTCTAAAGTGTTTTCTTCCTTATTACAAAGAATAATATCAGGCTGCAATGCTTTTATTTTATCCAAATGCACTTTCTTAGTGCCTCCAACAATTTTCTTTTCTTTCCTAAGATTTTCGGGATGTACACAGAACTTCGTAATTCCTACCAACGAATCTTCCAAACCCAGATAGCATAATAATTCAGTTTGACTAGGCACCAAGGAAACTATCCTCTTTGGAATATGCTCCAAAATAATTTCTCTACCCAACTGATCTTTCATTATTTGAATCTAAAGATTTTCGATTTGCTCTGCCATTTCACGTTGCATCACTTCAGCTTTAGCAGCAGCTATTTCAGCAAAATTTGAACTTTCAGAAGCATAGATAATTCCACGGGAAGAATTTACCAAAAGTCCAACATTCTTATTCATTCCATATTTACAAACTTCAGCTAAGCTACCACCTTGAGCACCAACTCCGGGAACAAGAAGAAAACTATCAGGAACAATCTTTCTTATTTCAGCTAAATATTCAGCTTTGGTAGCACCTACCACATACATTAATCTTTCTGTGTTTTCCCAAGTTTTAGAAACCTCAATCACTTTTTTATAAAGCTGGGTATCATCGGTTTTTAAAGTCTGAAAATCAAATGCGCCTTCATTAGAAGTTAAGGCTAGTAAAATGGTGTGTTTATTTCTGATATAAAGAAAAGGTTCTACAGAATCTTTCCCCATATAGGGAGCTACAGTAACAGAGTCGAATGCCATTTCTTGCAAAAAAGCCTTGGCATACATAGCAGAAGTATTACCTATATCGCCTCGCTTTGCATCTGCAATCGTGAAGATATCCGGATAATTGTCATTTAAATACTCGATGGTCTTATTTAAAGCTCTCCAACCTTTCTTTCCTTCTGCTTCATAAAAGGCAGTGTTGGGTTTATAGGCTACTGCAAATTGATGTGTAGCATCTATAATGGCTTTATTGAACTCAAAAATTGGATCTTCTTCAGATAGAAGATAAGTTGGGATCTTTTCTAGATCTGTATCCAAGCCTATACATAAAAATGATTTCTTCTTAAATATTTGCTCAACAAGCTCTGCTGTAGTCATAAAAAATAAGGTTTAAGTAAAGATAAATTGCTTATTAGACATAAAAAAATCCCGCAATTGCGGGATCTTATATAGAATAAAACCTAAAAAACATCGCTGTTTTCCTTTAGTTTTTCTGTGTTATCTACCAATTGAAGTTCATCTATTATCTTCTGAATATCACCATTGATGATATTGGAAAGATCATAAAGCGTAAGGTTTATACGGTGATCTGTTACCCTACCTTGAGAGTAGTTGTACGTTCTAATCTTAGCACTTCTATCTCCACTGGCAACCATAGAGTTTCTCTTTGCAGAATCTGCTTCCATTTTCTTGGCAAGTTCCATCTCATATAAACGGGAACGCAGTACTCTAAACGCTTTTTCTTTATTCTTATGCTGTGATTTTTGATCTTGACATTGCGCTACCAATCCTGTTGGGACGTGAGTTAAACGTACTGCAGAATAAGTGGTGTTTACAGACTGACCTCCAGGACCAGAAGAACAGAAATAATCTACTCTTACATCTTTAGGGTTAATCTCTACATCAAACTCTTCTGCTTCCGGCAACACCATTACGGTTGCTGCAGAAGTATGCACTCTACCTTGAGTTTCGGTTTGAGGAACACGTTGCACACGGTGTACTCCAGCTTCAAACTTTAAAGTACCATAAACATCTTCACCAGAAATTTCAAAGATCATCTCTTTAAAACCTCCACTGGTACCCTCGTTATAATCTACAATATTGGCTTTCCAACCTCTACTTTCAGCGTACTTATTGTACATTTTGTAAAGGTCTCCAGCAAAGATACTCGCTTCATCTCCACCGGTACCGGCACGAATTTCCATCACCACGTTCTTAGCGTCTTCCGGATCTTTAGGCACCAACATCATTCTGATTTTATCTTCTAAACCAGGTATTTGTCCTTTGGCTTCGTCCATTTGCATTTTGGCCATTTCGGTCATTTCTGCATCGCTACCATCTGCAATCACTTCTTGAGCTTCTGCAATGTTATCGGTAAGACGAATGTATTTTTCACGCTCATCCATGAGCGCTTTTAAATCTTTATATTCTTTATTAAGTTCTACATAACGTTTTTGATCTTGCATGATATCCGGTTGAATAATCAGGTCATTCACCTCGTCAAAACGTTGCTTCACTATGTTCAGCTTCTCAATCATAAAATTTAGGATGATTTTTCGAGTCAAATTTACGATAAATCGATGGATTTAACAGAATTTGAATTACAGGTTTAAGAGAAAATTTATCAAAACTACAGCATATCTTCAGAATATTGCAACCCTTCGGAAGTATCTAAATCTGAAAATTTGACTAAACTAAGCAATCCTAATATATAGAAAAGTCGATCTGGATAATAGAATTCCTCCACTTTTAAATAGTAGGAAATAAATCCGGAAATATCTGAAAAGATCAATCCTAAGACCGCACAAACAAAGAAAAAGGAAGCTCTATTGGAATATCTATGATTAAAAGAATAGGCAAAAATCATTAAACAAATCATCGCAAATCCGTATAAAAAGAAAAGTAAGGTATGTGTATCATCATCCATTCCGCCTTCTACCATATCTACCAAAAGAAAAAGCATTATACTATTTATAGCTAGCACCAATGCAAAGAGAACTTTTTGAAAAAAATTCGCTTTTAAATTCTTAACAAAAGGTCTAACATGCAATATAAACGCTACATAAGCTAAAATTACAGCCCCAAAAGTGAGCTTTTTAAACAGTGGATCTTCGTAATTGAGCATCAAAATATCTGCGAGCAACAACAATAGAAATCCTAAGAGTAAGAAGGCTTCATTACGTTTACAGACTTTTATAAAAATTATTCCACACAAGAAAATAGAAATAACTCTTAGCCATCTACTTTCCATCAACCCAAATTGAGAGATGATAAAAAAATTCAATACTACTAGAACAATTCCTGAAATTCCAAGAATTGGATTTAAACGTTTCATTTAAATAAGATTAAATAGAAGAATACGTAAAAATCAATCCATTGGTTTTAATAAATAGACATTTAGCAAATCAAAATATAAAACACCTTTTATAAAGAAGATTTAGCCTTAAGCTTATCTCTCTTACTTGAAGAAATTGCATATTGAACTAAGAACGCTACGGCTAGAATATTGAATATTTTCTCCGGGACATAAAATTCTTCAAATTTTAAATAGAAAGCTATAAAATATGTAAGATCTGAAAAAATAAGGCCTAAAACCGCGGCAATAAAATATAAGGAAATTTTATTCTCATATCTATTACTATAAGAAATGGCTGCACTTACAATAATTATTATGGCGACTCCATACAAATAGAACAGACTTCTAAAAGCATCATTATCATACTGCGCCGGAACCATTTCTACAACAGCAAAGAGCAAAAAGATATTAATGATTAAAACTACGCCAAATACAGCCAATTGCGAGAATTCAAACTTGAGATTTTTCAATTTTTTGTACACGAGAGAGAACATAACCAGGTAAATAGCTATTCGCATTACAAACGTGAGCAAATTAAAAATGGGGATAGTATAAAATATAAGAAATGCATCACCCACTAGTAACAACGTGAATAATATTAAATGCTTTTTGGAATATTCTTTAGAAAAAAGAAGAAAGAGATAAAAGATCAACATGTTACCAAAGCGCATATAATCACTCACTTCTGTAGAGAACTCCAATAATCCGTAGATATTGATGATCACTAAAAAAGCTGTAATTAAGGCTAATGATAACTTATTGAAATTCATAGGGCTTTTCCTTACATTTCATCAAGTTTAAAAATTACAAAATTTAATTTAAACTTAATTAATGTGCGGAAAGATATCCAATAGATTTAACGCAAAAAGTATTTTAATAGACAAACTCTCCCTTTTCACTTTTAATGGTGAGCTTTTTAGAAGGAGAATTTTCTACCCTACCAATAATCTTAGCATCTACGTTGAAAGATTTTGATATTTTAATAATATCTGCAGCAATGGCTTCTTCTACATAAAGTTCCATTCTATGCCCCATATTAAACACTTGATACATCTCTTTCCAATCTGTCTTACTTTCCTCTTGAATTAGTTTAAAAAGAGGTGGAACGGCAAACATATTATCTTTAATAATATGTAAATTATCTATAAAGTGAAGTATTTTAGTTTGGGCACCACCGCTGCAATGCACCATTCCATGAATTTCTTGATTGTTATATTTTGAAAGGATTTTTTTGATAATTGGAGCATAGGTTCTAGTTGGAGAAAGCACTAATTTTCCCGCATCTAAGGGAGAATTATCTATCTTATCTGTAAGATTTTTGGTTCCAGAATAAACAAGTTCCTTTGGAATACTATCATCAAAACTCTCGGGATATTTCTCTGCTAATTTCTTTGAAAAAACATCATGCCTGGCAGAAGTTAGTCCGTTACTTCCCATTCCTCCGTTATATTCCTTTTCATAGCTTGCCTTTCCAAAAGACTCTAACCCAACAATAACATCACCAGGTTTTATATTTGCATTATCTATTACCTCCGATCTTTTCATACGAGAAGTAACTGTAGAATCTACAATAATGGTTCTTACCAAATCTCCAACATCTGCAGTTTCACCCCCTGTAGAGTGAATTTCTACTCCAAATTCTTTAAGGTCTGCAAGTAGCTCTTCTGTTCCATTAATTATTGCCGAAATAACCTCTCCAGGAATTAGATTTTTATTTCTACCAATAGTAGAAGAAAGCATAATATTCTCTGTAGCTCCAACACAAAGAAGGTCATCTATATTCATGATAAGTGCATCTTGAGCAATGCCTCTCCATACCGAAAGATCACCTGTTTCTTTCCAATACATATAAGCCAAAGAAGATTTAGTTCCGGCACCGTCTGCATGCATTATCAAGCAATAATCTTTATCACCGGTAAGATAATCTGGCACGATCTTGCAAAAAGCTTGTGGAAAAAGTCCTTTATCTACATTCTTAATAGCGTTATGTACATCTTCTTTTCCTGCAGATACTCCGCGACCGGCATATCGTTTACTTATTTCCTGGCTCATGAATATAATTTTCTGTGAAGCCTCAAAGATACATTCTTTTGATTTTTTCAGCTTCGAATCTGAATTTAATTATTAAGTCAATTAAAAAAAGCCACACTAAAAAGTGTGGCTTTCTAATAAAAATTATAAAAAAGATCACTCCCAATCTGGCATAAACGCATTTTGAAATAATTCTATTCTTCTAGAATCTACATTCATTTCACTCACTCCCACCATATAAATATTTGTTGGAGATAACCTGTCATTAGAAGTGCTAGTGAAAATCACACTCGCTTCATTAGGAGAAAACCTTGGATCCAGATCATTAAATCCTGCTTCTTTACCCTGACTAAGATCTATACTTCTTTGAGTATTGAAATTATAGTTAAAAACATGTGCGTTCAATTGCCTATATTCTGCATTTTCAAATTCTGAAATATCCTTGGTGTATAGCAACGAATTTCCATCAACAGATATATCCAAACCTCCAATAGCACCTTTTTGATTATCCAAAATTGTATTCATTTTAGTTCCTGAATAGCTGATAGTGTAAATAGACGCATCATATCCATCAACATTTGTGGTAAGAACGGCTATAAATTGTTTTACTTCATTTACTGCAATATTAGAAATAAATTTACCGTTTGAGGTTTCATAGACCAACTCATTACCTCCTCCTGTAATATCAATCTTATATAATTTGCTAAAATTAGGATATAAAAGAGATGTTCCATCCTCTATCCAGGAATATCCTATTTTTTCCAAATTGAATCCATTTACAGGTATATTTTTTGTAACCTGTATTTGTTTGGAACCATCAGGATCCATGGTGAATAATTGGGTTTGCCCTCCAACTGTTCTTAAAAATGCAATTTTATTTGTTGCATTGTTCTTTCGTGGCCTAAAGCTATTTACATTGGATGAGGTAAGTTGATATTCACCTCCCGATCCATCTGACGAAAAAATTACATTATTCCCATTCATTTTTTTTACATAATAGTATCTAGATTTTGGAGATTTCACAGTTTCAAAAGAATAAACTTTACTCAAAACTGGGGCATTAATACTATCAGTTACTTTAATCTGCCAAAAATATTTTAAGCCATTTTGCAATCCTTGAACAGTATAGGTTGTATCCTGAATGTCCTCAAACTTAAGAACCTCGTTATTTATGTCATTTCTCAGCTGCAGTTCATATGTAAGCTCATCATCTTCAGGATCATTCGCTTTCCATGCAAATTGCAATTTAACATCTATATCTATTGCATTATCTTCAGGATAAATAGCTTCAGGTATTGAAGGCTGTCGATTGTTCGCTACAGATTTTTTTAATTCTATATTAACGTTAGAAGTATTATTACTAGTAACTGTTACAGATTGAAAGGCTGTAGTATAACCTTCAAAAGCCGCTTTAACAGAATAAGTATTAGTTAAAACATTTTCTAAAATAAATGTTCCATTTTCATCAGTTAAAACATTACTTGAAGAGGGACTAGTTGAAACTTCTACATTTTTTAAAGGCTCTCCCGTCTTTTCAGATATTACAGATCCGGTGATTGTTCCTGTTAATTGATCTCCTATAGTATCTTCACTACATCCTAGAAGAGTAAGAAAAATTATTGGTATCAAAAATTTTAAGCAATTTTTCATGTTCAAAGTAGTTAAAATTTGATATGTAATACTAGTTACCTAAATAGTAATTAAGACCTATTCCAAAATTATAATAGTAATCGTTTCTCTTACCATTTATCACATTATCTAATTGATCATTAAATAATATGTTATGTTCAGCAAATATTGACATTCCCATTCTTGGAGATAAATAATATTTCAAACCAGCCCCGTATTGAAATTTTAAAAAACTATTTTTTAAATTCTCTGAACCTTCAGGCAAATTGGGATTACCTATTTCTAATAAATACCCCGGGCCGGCGAATAAATAAGGTGCTAAATCTTCATTAGGTAAAAGTTCAATTTCAGCATTAATATCTAAACTAGCAAAAGAACTTTTAAAAGAAGAACCGTTATCGAGACTTAAAATTCCAATGGAACCCCCATAGTTCAAATGCGGTATTAATTTTTGACTATAGCCTATTTTTCCTAAAAACCCAGGATTTTGCTTTGAGTAATCCCCATCAATTAAAGAAATACCACCGTGGAAAGAAAAACTTTTATTAGAGTCTCTTTTCATAAATTTTCGGTTATATAATCCAATAGCTTCTTCTTGATTTTTTTCTTCAATATATTTTTCAATTAGCGCTTCATTTACTTCTCTTCCCCCTTGCGCAGCCCATAATCGATCTTTAACTCCTTCTAAGATAAGATCTCTTACCGCTTTTTCAATGGCATCCTGAACAGCCATTTGTACAGGTTCATTTTGAGTAATACCAGTTTCAGCTTCCAACAATCTTTGAAATTTTACAAATCTAAAAAGGCTACCATCTAATGCTTGCGAAAGAATTGTTTTAGAAACGTATACAGTTTTCAATATTTCTCCTGTGTTTGTTGATACTGCTCTTAAGTAAACGGTTATTCTATCTTGCCTATATTTTGCAGAACCTCCCAATCCAAAATATCTAGCTCCAATTCCACCTGTAATGATGTTTGTATCATAAGAAACTATTCCACCTTCTAAAATAAGTCCTGCATAGAGAAGAGCAGGCAAAGGAGGTTCATTTGGATTAAGATTCTTAATATATTCTTGTTTTGTATTTCTTATAATGTTTCTTTCAGTAGAAAGATTACTTAAATTCTCTCTTTCTATAGGTATAAACCAACCGGAATCTGCCAGAGCTTTTATTAAAATGGTAGTAGCTCCTTGTGTAACTGCTGTACTGAAAGTAGAACCATTTTCAACAGCTTTGTATTGGCCTGTTTGATCACTAAAATTGTAAACAGCTACTTCTAAAGGATCATTGGCAGGAGGTAATTCTAATAAAGGCTTAGTATTGGAAGTTTGTTCTCCGATTCTAGCAGAATCTTTAACAAATGGTTGATTAAAGTAAGCTCCACAGGAACTTAAACTCAAAATTAAAAACAGTAATTCCAAACGGGAGGAGAAGTTGTTCATAATTTATTAATTATTAGGTATAACAATTTGGGTTTCTTCTCCAGTTGAGGTATCTAAAATATTAATAACCAATCCCTCTAGTGTTTCGTAAATTTCGATATTTAAAGAACCATAAGAAAAAGTTCCTTCTTGATCAAATTGAAAACCATCCAATTGTTTTTGTAGGATTGATCTCGAAATCTGACTAAGAATCTGCCTATTAATATTATTGCCTAATCTTTCCAGTTCCGATTCTTGTTGCGATTGATTTGCTGGAGCTTTTAACTTATTTTGAGCTGTTGCAGAACTGATCATCCAGCTATAATTAAGATAATTACCCCCAAAGGCGGGATTGGTAGGTTGATATGTTAACTGTTGTGAATAAGCATTCATGCAGTAAAACAGTAAACCAAAGAATAAAATTAGAATTTTCATTTAATAATATTTAAAGTTATTTGACTGTTGATTAAAACGTTGAATTTGAGCGAGAGAACGGGCTATTGAGATATTTGCCATTTGTTTAAGATATTCCTTTTTGGGTTGAGCAAAAAAGCGCATTACCAGTTGATCTCCCACACTCACAGAAATTCTTGTAGTCCTACCTCTTCCTGGAACTTCCTCAATTATAATATTTTGGGGGCTTACGATTTCCCTATTATAAAATTCCGAATAAAAATATCTATAAAAATCTCTTCCCGCTTTAGTAATCGTGTTTTCTACAACTAGTCCATTTATAAGAACACCATCTTGAGGCTTCGCTTTGTCTTCTGAAACGTTAATTACTTGCTTATCGTGTTGTGTAATTTCCTGTATAGCTTCTTCAGTTATTTTAAATTGTAATCTGTCTTTTCCTATAGGTACATCATCCTCATCATATATTATCATTACTACTGTTATATTACCTTCATCACTCCTATTTATTTGAGTGGAAGAAAGAATAACTTTTTGATTTGGCTCTAAAAAAAAACGGTTGCCTTGATTAGATTTTGTTATATTTCCAGATTCAGTTTTCTTAAATAAAGAAAAATCGTATCTGAGGTTGCGTCCAGATGTTGTAATGTTTTCTGCAGTGGCACTAAAATTTATAAACTCCCCCTTATCTTCTATTTTAATTTTAGCTACAACTTCTTTATTATAAAACTGCGAAAAACAATTATTGTAAAATAAAAATGTAACAAATATTACAATCCACTTTATAATATTTGTTTTTCCAGTTCTCATTAATTATAGCTTCTTATTATAATTGAAGGTGTGGCATCTGTTTGAGTAAACTTAAGCGATTGAGTAAGTACATTTACTCCATTTCTCTCAAAAATTTTATCATTCCCCTTTTGTTCTAGTTCTAATGATATATTTGCATTTGCATCATTCACATAATCTCGAATCTGATTGTTATTTCCATCCTGTAGTAATTTTGCAATTGCTGTATCTGCTAAATAATCTAAATTAGTACTATTATAATTTCCATTCTGAGTAATTTCTATTTCACTATTCTCTGTAATTGTATTTATTTCTGCTGAATTAAAATCTCCTATTTGCTTCAGAAACAAATTATTATTTTCTATAACTGCAAAATTAAGTTTGGTTATATTAAATCCTAAACCATTTAAACTAGCTTCTAATATTTGTTGATCAACTTCCCTATCCTGTATAAAAGTCTGAGCCATTAAACCTTGACTAAGACACATAAATATTCCCAAAAGAATTAATTTATATAAATATTTAGTTTTCATAATTATAAATTTAATAAAAATTTATGATAAAAATAAACAGAAGGGGTCCCCCCCCTCCTGCTATTTTTAATTCTCAACGGACTAATAACAGTCTCCGCTAGGGCAAGGATCTTGTACTTGAATACTAGGAACATCCTCTGGACAAGGAATATCCAACTGAGGTCCAAAATAACATACTCCTGGATTATATCCTCCACCTGGTCCTGCTTGGAAAATATTAGCAGAGTTACCGTGTCCAATTTGATTAAGATCGGCACTCTGACCACTATATTGGTTAATTAATCCATGGTTATCACTACCATCTTGTGAGGTAATTGCATGGTTATTATTACCCCATTGGTAGGATGCAAGTTTGTTGTCATGTCCATCTTGTTCAGAGTCTATAAAGTTATTATCACCCCATTGTTTTTGATAGGCCTTATTTCCTTCTCCATCTTGGTCGATATGTGCCTCATTACCATCACCATGTTGTAATTGTTTAGCGTAGTTATCTTCTTCTGCAGGTGGGAAAATACCATTGTTTCCATCAAAATTTTGAGTAATAGAGGCTTCATTATTATCTCCTATCTGAGTTTGTTCAGCATAGTTAGAGTCATAATCAGGATACCATTCACCACCTGTTTGAGTAATAGACGCATCATTTCCTTCTCCTAACTGTTTTTGGTATGCTTTTGCATTGTAAGAATTTAACTGATCTATAGAAGCAGTGTTAACAGCAGCACCAGCTCCACCAGTATTAAATTGAGTTTGATATGCCTTATTATCATCACCTTCCTGAGTGATAGCACCATCGTTACTACCTCCATATCCGTTTTGGTCAATCAAAGCTTTATTATCATCACCATCTTGTTCGATATCTGCAATATGACCATCTGCCTCTATAAATGGCGTAAAGGAGGTTTGCTTAATCTGAGCTTTGTTATCATCACCATCCTGATCTATGTCAGCCTCATTATTATCATCATTTTGACCAATCAAAGCACTGTTGCGATCACCTTCTTGTAAAGCATAAGCAAAGTTATCTTCACTCATTGTAGCCTGTAATGGAGCTGTATCTCCAGATCCTTGAACAATTCTTACTTTGTTTCGTTCCGAAGTAGATAATCCGTTAGTACCCTGGTCACTTCGTGCGTTGTTTCGTAGTCCACTTTGTATCAAACTAGTTTCATTTTGCTTTCCTTTTTGTTGTGCCTCTGCCATGTTATCATCGGCATAACTATTACCAGTTACAAATCCAACTGGCCCGGACTGCTTAATGTAGGCTTCGTTATTATCATATACGTCTCCAAAAAAACCAAAGGTTTTATCAAACTGAGTAACTTTAGCAGAATTACGTCTTCCTACTTGCTCAATTTGAACACGTTGATCTGTCCCCAATTGATCTACTTCCGTAAGGTTGGCATTAGCTGGAGAACCCGAAACTGGTGTAGCTCCATTAGCTGCCGGTCCTGTTTGAGCAAACCCCATTGCTCCAAACATTAGCGCTGCTGCGCAAAAAATCACTTTTTTCATAATTAAATATTTATATTGGTTAATAAAAAACTTACTAATTTATCTTTGGGGCATACATTAGGACATGGGGCAGATCGTTCTATGACATGAATAAGATTTCATGAACATTAACTTGAAAAAGTTAAATCAATCTTTGTAGGGAAAGAATTCTAAACTCACCTAAAACAGTAAATGATTTTTTGATGCCTTTGAAATAAGCAAAAATTCAAAATCAGCTAATTACTGTTCAACAAATTATATATTCAATTATTATTTCAAATATCAAAAATTAATTTTAAAATTCAAATTCCTGATTATTAGACAATTAAATAAAACAAAAATTGTGTAAGAAATTACTTAAGGTAATTTCCCCTTTTTTACATTTTTTTTATTTTAATGTGTTAATTATCTCTAAAAAAAAACCTTTAATAGAGTTGTTAAAATTTAGTTAAAATAAATACATCTTACTCATATGAAGCTATTTAACCAAACAAAAAAAGCCACACTTTGTAGTGTGGCTTTAAAAATATAATTAATGTTACCTAGCGCGTAAACAATAATTCTCTGTATTTGGTCATTGGCCAAAGTTCATCATCTACCAACATTTCTAATTTATCACAGTGGTATCTAATTTCATCAAAATATGGCTTCACCTTATCACAATAAGCTATCGCTCTTTCTTCAGCATCTTCAATCTTATTAGCGGTTTTACGCTCCTCAATCATCGAGTTGATATCTGCATTAATATTTTCTATATGCTCTGATATTTCTTTAATAAGAATCAATTGCTCTTTAGAATGTTTTTCAAAATCATCTACGAAGATCTCTTTTAAACCTCTTACGTTTTCAATTAAGATATTTTGATATCTAATTGCCGTTGGAACAATATGGTTTCTAGCAATATCTCCAAGAATACGTCCTTCAATTTGAATTCTCATGGAATAATCTTCCAATTCAATCTCATGACGTGCTACTACCTCTTTCTTATTCATTACTCCCATTTCTTCAAATAGAGCAATAGATTTTTTAGAAACTTTTGCTCTTAGAGCAATTGGAGTAGTTTTATTGTTACTTAAGCCACGTTTTGCAGCTTCTTCTTGCCATGCATCCCCATAACCATCACCTTCAAATCTAATTTTCTTAGACTTTTTGATGTAATCTCTCAAGATATTGAAGATAGCATCATCTTTCTTCATTTTCTTATCCTTCACCAATTCATCAACAGATTTTTTAAATTCCATCAACTGCTTAGCAACTATGGTATTTAAAACCGTCATTGGATTTGCACAGTTTGCAGTAGAACCTACGGCTCTAAACTCAAACTTGTTACCAGTAAAGGCGAACGGAGAAGTTCTGTTTCTATCTGTATTGTCAAGTAAAATTTCAGGAATTTTACCAACTACATTTAACTTTAGTTCTGTTTTTTCTTGAGGAGATAATTTTCCATCGGTTACTTTTTCTAATTCATCTAAAACCTCGGTTAACTGACTCCCAATAAATGCTGAAATGATTGCCGGTGGTGCCTCATTAGCTCCTAAACGGTGATCGTTAGATGCGCTTGCAATAGTTGCTCTTAATAACTCTTCATTATCATGTACCGCTTTAATGGTATTGATAAAAAATGTTAAGAACTGAAGGTTTTTCATTGGAGTAGATCCAGGACTTAACAAGTTAACTCCGGTGTCTGTTCCTAAAGACCAGTTGTTGTGCTTACCACTACCATTAATTCCTTTAAACGGTTTTTCATGGAAAAGAACTTTAAAATTATGTCTTTCAGCAACTTTATCCATCACATCCATGATCAAAGAATTATGATCTACCGCAAGGTTAGCCTCTTCAAAAATTGGAGCTAATTCAAATTGGTTTGGTGCTACCTCGTTATGACGAGTTTTTACCGGTATACCCAAAAGCATACACTCAATTTCTAGATCTCTCATATACGAAAGAACACGTGATGGAATAGAACCAAAATAATGATCGTCTAATTGCTGACCTTTTGCAGGAGAATGTCCTAGCAAAGTTCTTCCAGCTAATTGAATATCTGGTCTAGAAGCTGCTAAAGCAGAATCTATCAAGAAATATTCTTGTTCCCATCCTAAAGTTGCATCTACTCTAGATACATTCTTGTCAAAATATTTTGCTACTGAAGTTGCAGCCTGATTTACAGATTGCAATGCGCGTAGTAAAGGTGTTTTATAATCTAAAGCCTCTCCTGTGTAAGAAACAAATACAGTAGGGATACATAAAGTAGTACCATAAATAAACGCTGGAGAAGTTGGATCCCAAGCGGTATACCCTCTTGCTTCAAAAGTATTTCTAATTCCTCCATTAGGGAAAGAAGAAGCATCTGGCTCTTGTTGTACAAGTTGGCTTCCTGCAAATTTCTCTATTGCAAGTCCATCTCCTATAGTTTCAAAAAATGCATCATGCTTTTCTGCAGTAGAACCAGTAAGTGGTTGAAACCAGTGCGTATAATGAGTAACTCCTTTAGAGATTGCCCATTCTTTCATTCCGGTAGAAATATGGTCTGCTACAACACGGCTAATCTTAGAACCGTTCTTGTTTGCATCCACAACACTGTTATAAGCTTCCTTAGTAAGGAATTGTCTCATTACAGTTTCATTAAAAACGTTTTTACCAAAAAGCTCTGATCGTCTTTCTGTTTCGTCAATTTTTACCGGTTTGCGGTTAAGGGTTTCTTTTAATGCTTGAAAACGTATAATTGCCATGTTGTGTTGTTTGATATTTTAATTATCTGTTGCAAAAATACACTAATAAATAATACACCCCCTAAATTTAGGGGGTGTATTTTATTAAAATAAACTTAAATAAGGTTAAAACCCCTTAAATTATTGCAAAAATGCAATTCCAACAAATATAGCATATCCTACAAAGAGTATCAAGCCTTTATAACGTCCTAGAATAAATCTTCGGGGTAAAAAAGCAAGAGGAATAAGGATAAAAGCGAAACCAATCATCCAAAAAATATCGTTTGTAAGTATTTCAGCAGAATTAACAAATATGGGTTTTATAACAGCAGTAAGCCCTAAAACTGAAGCAATATTAAAAATATTAGAGCCTATTAGATTTCCTAAAGAAATGGCCTTCTCTTTTCTTAATGCTGCAATTACAGAAGCAGCCAATTCTGGAACACTGGTTCCAATGGCAATGATGGTAACAGAAATCACTCGTTCACTCACACCAATCATTGTAGCTAGATCTACAGCCCCGGCTACTAAAAGCTCCGACCCACCATACAAGGCAGCTGCACCAATTAATAACCAAACAACTACTTTAAAATTACTGGTAGAACTTAACGCGTCATCAATGCCTTCAATTTCTATATGTTCTTTACGAGATCTGCGGATTAAAAAGTATAGATAAACTACAATCCCAAATAATAAAGCAAACCCTTCTATTCTAGAAAGGTTATTACCGGTAGTCAAAAACCAGTACAGTACTAAAGAAAAGATCATCATTACCGGCCAATTAAAGCGGTAAAAATCTCTATCTATAGATAATGGAGATATAAAAGCAGTAATACCAAGTACTAAACCAATGTTGGCAATATTAGAACCAATCACATTTCCTAATGAAATATCTGAGAATCCTGTTAAGGCAGCTTGCAAACTTACCAAAAGCTCTGGCGCAGAAGTAGCAAAAGAAACTACCGTAAGACCAATAACCATCTTAGAAAGATTCAATTTAAATGAAAGTGCTACAGAAGATCGAACTAGAAACTCTCCTCCTACCACTAGCAAAGCAAAGCCGATTAGGATAAAAACTATACTCATTATCTATTTTTTTGCGAAGATAAAGAAACTATATGTGGTGAGACAATTTCATTTTCAAACTATAAAATTAGGTTTATAACTATTTTTGTAGTTATATTTGATTGTTGGTTGTAGTCAAGAATTTAAGTATTAAAATATGGAAAAGCTTACGAATAAAGAAGAGGAGATTATGCACATTTTGTGGAAGCTTAAAAAAGCTTTTGTAAAAGAAATCTTAGAAGAGATAACAGAAGAAAGTTTGCATTATAATACTGTATCCACTATTGTGAGAAACTTAGAAGAAAAAGCATATGTTGCTCATCAGGCTTTTGGTAAGACGCATCAATATTACCCTGTAGTTACCAAAGAGGTTTACAAAAAGCAATTTATGAACACTGCCACAAAAAAATTCTTCGACAATTCTTACAAAAGTATGGTCTCCTTCTTTGCGAAAGAAGAAAAGATAAGTGCCGATGAGTTGAGAGAGATCTTGGAGTTAATCGAAAAAAAGGGATAATATGGAAACTACTCTTATCTATTTACTAAAAAGCGCTGGTTTATGTAGTGTGTTTTATATACTATATGCGCTTTTACTTCAAAACGATACCAACTTTCAACTCAATAGAAAATTCTTACTTGGAGGAATTATCACTTCTTTAGTTCTTCCAGGAATCTACTTCACTAAAACAATTTTTATCGAACCTATAGATTATAGTCAGTTTACGAATTTAAGCACATCCAGCACTGCTGAAGTGGTAGTGGAATCCATCAATTGGTGGATGATATTAGGAGTATGTTATTCAATTATAACCGGTTTTTTGTTGCTCAAATTTTTATTTGAACTTTCACAAATTCTCTATTTAATATCCATCACGAAACATACAACCACTGGTGAATTTAAATACATAGAAACTCAAGATAGCTCAGGTCCATATTCATTTTTCAATTTTATTATTTATAATCCAACGATACATTCTAAAAATGAACTCGAACTTATTTTATTACACGAGAAAATTCACGCCAGACAATTACATTCTATAGATATCTTATTAAGCAATCTTGCTACCAATATTTTATGGTTCAACCCATTGATGTGGTTGTACAAGAAAAAGATCGTTCAGAATTTAGAATATATCGCCGACATGGAAACCGTTAAAAATTCAAATTCTAAAACAGCCTATTTACATGCCTTAGTAAAAGTTTCTACCAAAAATTTTCAACCGGCACTCACCAATTCATTTTATCAATCATTCATCAAAAAACGTATCATTATGCTACACAAAACAAAAAAAACGAACAGTTCTTGGAAAATTGCACTTGCCTTTCCATTATTATTAGCTTTTATGCTTGTATTTAATGTTAAGACAGAAGCCAGTATAATTCCCTCAAAAGAAAATTTATTTTCTTCTGATCTTACCTCATTAGCCAAAGAAGTATTACAATTCAATTTTAATGAGAACACTACAAAAGATCAGTTAAAAGATTTTCAGAAACAATTAGACGAAAAAGGGATTCAGCTTCAGTTTAGCAAAGTAGATTATTCAAAAGGTTTATTAAAGAGTATCGTTGTATCTTACACTATAAAAGGCGAAGAGAAAAAATCATTTAATTCTGAAATGAGCAGTGATGGCACTATTCAACCTTTTACCCTTAGAGCTTCTTTTAATTCTGAAGATGAACTTGAGACGATAGATTTTATTGGTGACACTAAACTAAGTTCTTCTAAAAATATAAAAGTGATCAGAACTGTAATTAATGCTAATGACGATAACGGAAATGTAATTCGCGAGGTTCAAACTACCAAAGAATCTTTGCATGACCCAATTTATGTACTTAATGGGGAAGTTGTAGATGATGTAAAATCAATAAAAAGTATAGATCCAGAAACCATTGCTTCTGTAAATGTACTTAAAGGAGATAACGCAATTTCAGCCTATGGGAAATCTGCTGCAAATGGCGCGATAGAGATTATTACCAAAAAAGAAGGTGATACTTCAAAACCTTCTACAAATATCATCACATATCAAAAAGAAAGTAATAATAAAGTGAAAATAGTTAGCACTTCAGAAGACCTTCAAAATAAACCTTTATTTATTGTGAACGGTGAAGAATTAGAAGAAGGAACAGAAATGTCTTCGATAGATTCAGATAATATTGCTTCAGTTATGATTTTCAAAAACAAAAAAGCAATAGAAAAATATGGAGAGAAAGGAAAGAATGGCGTTGTGGTTATAAGAACAAAAGACGATAAGGAATCTGTAAACACCAATGATTCTATGTATCTAATTAAAGCATCTTTTAGCGATGCACAGTTGGAAGAACTAAAAGAAAGAGCTCAGAAAGATACCGGATACTTATTGATGCTAAATAATATTAAAAGAAACAGCGAAGGAATCATCACCAAGATTCAAGTGAAATTCTCTGGGAAAGGTCACACAGTAAATGCAGATTTCAACGAAACTGATGGAATCCCAGATGTTATAGTGGGGTTAAATTCTAAAGGAGGAGTTAGTATTTCTTCAAAATAATAACAAACTTATACTATTAAAAAGCTCCTGAAAATCTCAGGAGCTTTTTTTATGAAGTTAAATTACTCAAATTCAATATCTTTGAAAGGAACCAACCAATCAATTATATGAAAAAGCATTTTTTTAAGCTGCTTTCTAAATTCAACCAGAAGGCTTTACCCTCGCTTACCAAAAAACAAGTAGATCTTCAAAAGGCTAGCAATTTCCAAAAAGCAATCTTAGGTTGGAAACTCTGGGTAACCAAAAATTCTCTTGATTGATCTAATATTTAATGATGGAGTGAATTGGATACTTGTCTAGTTTTTCTGCTCCTTTCAAAAACTCAAGTTCCATTAAAAAATTACATTGCACAATGGTTCCGCCCATTTTTTCTATCAAATTACACGCTGCTTTGGCAGTTCCTCCGGTAGCAAGTACATCATCATGAACTAACACCTGCTCCCCTAAAGAAATTGCATCTTGATGAATCTCTAAAGAATTAACCCCATATTCCAATTCGTAATTTTCAGAATAGGTTTTATAGGGAAGTTTTCCTGGTTTTCTAATAGGAACAAATCCTGCATTCAATTTTTCAGCTAATAACATCCCAAAAAAGAAGCCACGTGCCTCAATACCAACAACTTTATCTATTTTCTTTCCGTCTAAACCTTCAATAAAAGCCGCTACTGTTTCTCTAACCGCTTCCGGATCTTTAAGCAAAGGGGTAATATCTTTAAACTGTATTCCTTTTTTAGGAAAATCAGCAATATTTCTTATTAACGATTCTATCTTTTTCATAACTGCAAGATAAAAAATAGGTAAAGATGTGATGCAACTTTTTCTTTAAAATTGCATTTAAAGCACTAATCAATCAACGTGTATCAAAAGTATGAAACTATTAATTTTCTTATCTTTCTGCTCTTATTCAACTTTATCAATTTAATTAAGTTCTCTCCATGAATTTCAATTTCCAAAAATTAAGTTTAATTCTATTTCTATTATTCAGCTTTCAGATTATTTATGCCCAAGAATCCCCGCTTTCTGTAGAGAAGATCATGAAAGATCCAAAATGGATGGGAACTTTTCCTTCTAATGTAAAATGGGCAGAAGATGGAAAAACGATCTATTTTGATTACAACTTGGCCAACAATCCATCAGATTCTCTTTATAAAATAGCACTGAGCAATTCAGAAAAGATTGAAAAAGTGAGCAAAGAAGAATTGGAAAAAATCACTTCTCGCGGAACTTATAATAAAGATCATAGTGCGAAACTTTATACCAAAAGTGGAAAACTCATGCTATATAATGTTAAGAGCAATTCATCCAGAACTCTCATATCTCTAGGGGAAAACATTAGAAATGCCCAATTTCAACAAGATGAAAACTCGGTGAGTTTTACTATGAATGATAATATTTATCTGCTAGATCTTAATTCAGGAAGTCTTCAGAAGATGACAAATATTAAATCAGGAAGCGATCCAAAATCTAAATCGGAACTATCTGAAAAGGACAAGTGGTTAGAGAAAGAAAATCTCAGCCTCTTGGAAGTGGTAAGAGAACGAAAAGATAAAAATGAAGCTTCCAAAGATTATTACAATAGCCTAAACAAGGATGCTAAACCATATTATACAGGAAAAAAGGAAGTATCTAATTTGCATTTATCGCCTAATGGTAAATTCGCAACTTTTAACTTGACTACTCCTACCGATAACAAGAACACCAACGTTCCAAATTATGTAGATGCTTCTGGATATATGGTAGATCTTCCTGCCAGATCTAAAGTGGGAGATGATATAGAAAAAGAAGAATTGGCTATCTATAATATAAAAAGTGATAGCGTTTATTTGGTAAAAACTGACAATTTACCGGGAATAAAAGATCTGCCGGACTACACCAAAGATTATCCCGAAAAAACTTGGGATAAAGAAGTGAGAGAAGTGATTCCGGCTGACGTCTACTTTTCTGAAAACGGACAGAAAGCCATAGTCAACATTCGTTCTCAAGATAATAAAGACAGATGGATAGCTTTGTTGAATCTTGAAAATGGTACTTTAAAAAGCTTAGACAGGCAAAGAGATGAAGCATGGATTAATGGTCCCGGAATTGGATATTCGGCAGGATATGAAACTATGGGATGGTTGCCAGATAATCAGCATATTTATTTTCAATCTGAAACAACAGGATATTCCCACTTGTATTTGCTGAATGTTGATAATGGTGATAAAAAGCAACTTACAAAAGGAAATTTTGAAGTTTTCGATCCGTTTATTTCCAAAGACAAAAAGCATTGGTTTTTAACTACTTCTGAAGTAGGACCGGGTGAAAGACATTTTTATAAAATGCCTTTGATGGGTGGTAAGATGGAAAAATTAACCACAATGACCGGGAATAACGATGTTTATCTTTCTCCAGACGAAAAGCAAATGGCCATTCTGTATTCTTACAGCAACAAACCTTGGGAGCTTTATTTGAAAAAAACAGAAGAAAATGCTAAAGCAAAACAACTAACTGAAGGTAGAAGTGAAGAATTTAAAGCTTACCAATGGAGAGATCCGGAAATAATTCATTTTAAAGCTGAAGATGGAAATATGGTTCCTGCAAGAATCTACAAACCAACAAGCGATGCTAAAAATGGAGCTGCGGTGATCTTTGTACATGGTGCCGGATATCTTCAGAATGTGCATAAATGGTGGTCTTCTTATTTTAGAGAATATATGTTCAATAATATGCTTACAGATCTTGGGTACACTGTATTAGACATAGATTATCGTGGAAGTGCCGGTTACGGGAGAGATTGGAGAACTGCAATTTATAGACATATGGGCGGAAAAGATTTGTCTGACCAAGTAGATGGCGCATATTATTTGGTAGATAAAATGGGAGTTGACAAAGACAGAATAGGAATGTATGGTGGAAGTTACGGAGGATTCATGACGCTTATGGCGATGTTCAACGAACCTGAAACTTTTACTTCTGGAGCTGCATTAAGATCTGTTACAGATTGGGCACATTACAATCATGGCTACACTTCCAATATTTTGAACAATCCAATTGATGACCCCATTGCATACAAACGCTCCTCTCCTATTTATTTTGCTGAAGGTTTAGAAGGAAATTTATTGATCGAGCACGGAATGTTAGATGTAAATGTACATTTTCAAGATGTGGTGAGACTTTCTCAAAGATTGATCGAATTAGGAAAAGATAATTGGGAACTTGCCGTATATCCGGTAGAAGATCACGGATTTGTTGAACCTAGCAGCTGGACAGATGAGTATAAACGAATATTAAAACTATTTAACGAGACTTTATTGCAAGAATAGTAATTACATCACAACTCCGCTCGAGATGCTATAAATTATAAATATCATTTCGAGCGGCGTTGAGTAATCACAATATTAATCATATAAAAAAAGGGCTGAATTAGATTCAACCCTTTTTTTATATGATTAATCCAGATCACTAATATCTAGGATCTGTTTTCATTCTTTTAAAATAATCTTTAGCAGCTTTTAAAACTCTTGGCGCTAAGATCAACGTAGATAACATGGTTGGAATTGCCATCAAAGCAAAGAAACCATCTATAAGGTTGATCATCATGCTTAGTGAAGTTGTGGCTCCAATAAGGATACTAATCACATAGAAATAGTTGTAGTAATGTTTCTTATCTGCTCCTATTAGAAATGACAAACACTTGGTTCCGTAGTAAGAATAAGAGAAAAGGGAAGAGATACTAAAAATTGCAATACAGATAAGCAATAGATAATTTCCAAAAATTGGAATAGCCTGATCAAAAGCTGCTGCGGTTAAACTCACACCATTTACATCTGTATTTTGCCAAACTCCAGTAACTAATATTGCCAATGCAGTTAAAGTACATACCACAATAGTATCTATGGCTGGCCCTAACATGGCTACTAAACCTTCACGTACAGGTTCTGCAGTTTTAGCAGCACCATGTGCCATAGGTGCCGTACCAATACCAGCTTCGTTAGAAAACGCACCTCTACGAATTCCTAAAATAATTAAACCTCCTAAAACACCACCTAAAAATGGTTCTCCTAAATAATTTTCAGCTGCAAAAGCATCTTTAAAGATCAAAAGGAAATAATGTGGAACTACGTCTGCATTTACTATAAGAATGATTAAAACTGAAAAGAAATACAAAGCCACCATTCCTGGTACCAGTTTAGAAACTGTTTTACTAATTCTTTCTAAACCTCCAAAGATCACAACAGAAGTAATTATTACCAATACAACTCCTATCAACAAATTAGTTACAAATCCGGTCTCAATTCCATTAGGAGCTAATAAAATATAATTAACCGCTTGGGTTAATTGATTTACATTAAAAACAGGAAGCGCTCCTACCAAACCTGCAACACTAAAGAATACAGCTAAGAATTTCCATTTTTTACCCAATCCTTCTGTAATAAAATACATAGGACCACCTTGAATCTTTCCATCAGAATCTTTCCCACGGTACATTACAGCTAATGTATTAGTAAAAAATTTGGTAGCCATCCCGATTATAGCACTCACCCACATCCAAAACATAGCACCTGGACCACCAACTGCAATAGCTACAGCAACACCGGCAATATTCCCCATACCCACAGTAGCAGATAATGCGGTAGATAAAGCCTGAAAATGGCTTATTTCTCCAGGATCGTTTGGATCGTCGTATTTACCTCTAAGTACTTTAAGCGCGTGACCTAAATATCGAAAAGGAAGGAATTTGGAAATAATAAGGAGGTATAAACCTCCACCAATTAGCAAAATGAGTAGTGGAAGCCCCCACACGAAAGATGCAAAATCGGCAATAAAAGTGTCTATTGAAGTCATAAGCAAATATAACTATTGCACCAAAGTTTGCAAATATATTTACTACCCCATGAAGAATGAAGTTTATTTTAAGAACTTAACTATCATACTAGTAAGCTTGGCTACATATAAATGTGATCAAAGTAACTATATCTTCATTATATCAACCGAGTTATATAGTCCATTTTTAATAAACTAATCTACAATCGCGATTTATAAACCTCAGCAAATCTTAGCTTGAATTTTACGCAATCTTTCATTTATTATATTTCAAAAAAATAAAGTTGTTCTCTTAAATTCTTTTCCAAATCTATTAATCTATCAAAATATTTAATCAATAATAACTACCTAAACCCACACTATCAGTCAATTAAACATTTTTATTTAGAATTGTTATAAATAATTAGGATAATCGATTCTCACCAGATAAATTTGCCTTTAAATATTATTCATATTTAGTCTAAATAAAACCAATGAAAAAATTACTACTCTTAGTTACATTTTTAACTGCCAATGTGCTATTAGCTCAAAATGCATCGGTAGAAGGAATGATTGTTAACAATAACAAGGAACCACTTCTGGGTGTTAACATATTTATTAAAAATACTACGATTGGAACACAAACCAATTCCGATGGAAAATTTGAGATCAAAAATTTATCAGCTGGAGGTTATGTGCTTTCCGTTTCTTATATAGGTTACAACTCTATTGAAATACCTTTCAATGTTCAAAATAATCAGCAATTAGATTTAAATACAATTTTACTGTATGAAGGAAATGAAATTCTTAGTGAAGTGTTGATACAAGGAGAGCGAAAGAATAAATTTTCACGAAAGAAAACTGCCTATGTTTCTAAACTTCCATTACGAGATATGGAAAACACTCAGGTCTACAGCACTATTACTACAGAGCTTTTAGAATCTCAAATAGTTACCAACTTTGATGACGCTTTAAAAAACGCTACGGGTATAGAACAGCTTTGGGCATCTACCGGCCGTGGTGGCGATGGTGCCGGTTATTATTCGCTTCGTGGATTTTCTGTTCAGCCTCAATTGGTTAACGGCCTTCCTGGCTTAACCAACGGAACTATAAATCCTGCAAATATTGAGCGAATAGAAGTTTTAAAAGGCCCTTCTGCCACGTTGTTCGGGAATGCGGTTAGCTCTTACGGAGGTCTTATAAATGTGGTCACCAAAAAACCTTATATAGGTACGGGTGGCGAAGTTTCTTTTACTACCGGGAGTTTCGGTCTTAATCAACTTATTGGAGATTTCAATACTGCGCTAAGCAAGAAAGATGATTTGTATTTTAGAATTAACACTGCTTATACTACAGAGCAAAGCTTTCAGGATGCCGGCTTTAGAAAATCTTTTTTTGTAGCTCCTTCTCTTTCTTACAAAGTGAATAACAAATTATCATTCTCTCTATATTCTGAAATTACTTCCGCAGAACAAACAAATCCTACATTTTTATTTTTAAACAGGTCTGCCCCTTCTGACGCTCAAAATCTGGATGATCTTAATTACAACAACAAATTATCTTTTACCAGCAACGATCTAACGCTAAAGAATCCAAATCAAAATTACAGGGTAGAGATGAACTATAAATTCTCTGACAGTTGGCAATCTCAAACCTTGCTTTCTAAGAGTGCTACTTCTACCAATGGTTATTACTCCTATTTATTTGAATATGGAATTTTAGAAAAAAATACTTTTACAAGATTTATAAGCAAGCAAAATTCTAATACGCAAACTACCGATATTCAGCAGAACTTCATCGGCGATTTTAAATTGGCTTCTTTAAGAAACAGAGTGGTTATTGGTTTGGATTATTTTACAGCTACCACTACAGATAACAGTACTGGATATGCTTTTTATGGAAATATAACTCCAGATGGAGGTGCCAATGGCGATGATCCTTTTACGGCTGAAGTTGAAGAAGACCTCTACCCTCTTTCCACCTCTGGAGCAGGTGCTGTTCTAGCTTCACAACCCGTGGGTAATAACAAAACCAAATATCATATTTATAGCCTTTATGTTTCTGATGTTTTAAATATTACCAATAATCTTTCTGCCATGCTTGGGCTAAGGTTGGATAGATTTGATAATGAAGGGGAATTGAAAAGCACTGAAGATGATTATACTCAAAACACCTTTTCTCCCAAATTTGGCTTATTATATCAACCTATTAAAGATCAGCTTTCCATCTTCGGAAATTATCAAAATGGATTTAATAATGTAGCACCACAACTTATTGGAGATCCGGAAGATGGCCCGCAACGCGTTGAAACTTTCAAACCGGAAAGAGCCAATCAATTAGAGTTTGGAGTAAAAACGAATTTCTTTCAGAATAGATTGAACGTAACCGCGAGTTATTATGACATTCAGGTAAAAGACAGAGTAATTCAAGATCCAGATTCGCCTTTCAATAAAATTCAAGGTGGAGAAATTGAAAGTAAAGGTTTTGAGTTTGAGTTGAATGCAAATCCTGTTACCGGATTAAATATTAGAGCAGGATATAGTATTAACGAAAGCACAACTACAAAAACAGACGACCCATTAATTTTGAATAAAAGACCATTAGAAGCTGGGCCTAAGACATTATATAACTTTTGGGCAGATTATACCTTTAACGGTAAATTAGATGGTTTTGGTGCTGGTTTCGGTTTTAATGGAGCAAGTGAAAGATTTGTGAAAAACTACACTACCACAGGTAATTTTACTTTGCCGAGTTATTTGGTAGCTAATTCATCTATCTACTATAAAACCGATCATTATAGAATTGGCTTAAAATTAAATAACGTATTTAATAAAGAATATTATAAAGGTTGGTCTACCATAAACCCTCAAACACCAAGAGCGGTATTGGCTAACATTTCTTATAATTTCTAATTATCTCAAGCTTGCAGTGTGCTAATTAAGCACACTGCTCTAAATGAAAATTATGACTTTCAAAAAATTTATATTTCAGGCACATAAGATTTTGGGCTTAACAACAGGAATTGTTGTATTTATAGTTGCCATTACGGGATGCTGCTGGGTATTTAAAGAAGAAATTCAATCTTTAACAAGTACACAAGAGAAGATCCAACCACAAAACATCCCTATATTAAACCCTACGGAAGTAAAAAATATTGCTAAAGATATTTATCCGGAACAAACAATTCATGGGGTAATCTATGGGGAATCTTCAGAAATTATTGAAGTTGTTTTTTACGATCTAGATCCAGAGTTTTATCAAAGTGCATTTCTAAATCCGTATACCGGTGAAATTCTAGAAATAGAAGATCACCTTTCCGGATTTTTTGCATTTGTTTTAAAAGGGCATACAAGATTGTGGTTACCTAGATATATTGGAGAAGAGATCATTGGTATTTCTATATTAATATTTGTAATCATCATGATCTCTGGATTCATTTTATGGCTTCCAAAAAAATATAAGAATCTAAAACAACGTCTTCGGTTTAAATGGAAAAAAACTACAAAATGGAAAAGAAAAAATTTTGACCTTCATTCCATAGTTGGTTTTTATATCATTCCTTTAGCCTTGATCTTGGCCTTTACTGGGCTCATTATGTCTTATAATTGGCTACAGAAATCTGTTTATTATAGTTTAGGTGGCGATAAAGATCCAACTTTTTTAATTCCTCAGAATTTAAAACAAACATCTAGTGCAGCCCACGGAACATTACCAATAGATAATTTGCTTGTAAAATTAAAAAATGAAAACCCAAATGCAGAAAGCTATGAAATTCATTATCCTGCAAGTAGTTCTGAATCTATTTATGTGGAAGTAACTAATAGTAGTGGATTATTTTACAATGCAGACTTTTTATATTTCGATCAGAACACTTTAGAAGAAATTGAATCTTCTACAATTTATGGGAAGTATAAGGACTCAAAATTTGCAGATAAAATGCTCCGTATGAACTATGATATCCATATTGGATCTATAGGAGGAATTGCCGGAAAAATAATTGCTTTTTTAGTTAGTTTAATCATTGCCAGCTTACCAGTAACAGGGATTTTACTTTGGTATGGCAGAAATTACAAAAAGAAAAAATCTGTAAAGCATTAAGTTTTATAGATTTTTTTGATTTAAAAGAACAGCTATTTACCATTTTTCCATTAAAGTATAACTGCAATGACTTGCGCAATTTTCTCGATTTAACATTTAAGCACATTTAAATCTAGCTATAGAAACATTTTATTCATTTAAAAAAATTGTAAATATTTTATTGTCCTAAAAGAAATAATAGTTAATGTTATTACATTTGCACATGTACACATAGACTCTTAAAATGGAGATGAAAATACTACAATTTAGCATTATTTATATTTTTTTATCATTTTTAAACCCAATATTTTGTTACGCTCAGGAATTAGATCCAGTGCTAAAGGACCTTATTATTAAGGGTATAGATAAAAGCCATAATATTAATATAAATGAATTTGAAGCCAAACAAGCATCGGTTGATGCAAGTTTAGCAAAATCGGCATTGCTTCCTAAACTTTCTCTTAGCGGAAGTTATACTAGATTAGATGATGATATTACTTTTAATGAGGATACTCAAAATCTATTGCTTTCTACTCAGAAGCTATTAATAAAAGAGGCAGCGGGAATTCCGTTCAACAGTCCGTTTCCAAGCAACATACCATTATCAGAGATTCCTAGTTTACAAGACAAAAACATTTTAAAATCTGCGGTAGATCTAGATTGGGTTGTCTTTAGCGGTTTTGAAGTTACCAACGCCATTCGTGCAAGCAAGCACAAAGAGGCTTCTTTAAAATATAAAAGTCTAGCAGAAAAAGACAAGATAGCTATCAAGATTATTGAAAACTATGATAAACTAGCCTTGGTCTATGCCTCTAAACAAGTTATAACTTCCTCCAGAAACTATTTAGAGGAGCAAGAATTTTATGTGAGAAAAGCCATCGAGAATGGCCTAGCCACGCCCATAAGTAGAAAAAAAATAGAATTGGCCCAACAGCAGTTAGCGGGGAAAGAGTTGGAGTTTGACCATAATAAAATTCTTTTGGTAGAGTCTCTGCATCAGCTAACCGGAGAACCTAAAGAATATTTAATGCAGATAAATCCGCAGCTAAAATATATTTCTTCCACATCAGAAGTTTCTCAAGAAAAAAGAAATGAACTTAAGGCATTAGAGGAGGCCGAGAAGGCAACACTGTATAAATCTAAAATGGAGAAAAGCAGTTACATTCCAAAATTGGGAGTAAAAGGACATTACGAATTTCTTGAAGAGGATCTTTCTTTATTAGATCCAAAATGGTTTTTGGCTTTGGGAATAAAATGGAATGTTTTCGATGGTTTTCAAGCTCAATTAAAAAGCAAAAAATCTATTATAGAAAGCAAAATCTATAGAGAACAAATTGAAGAGGCCGAAGAAATGATCAATTTATCGATTATCAAAGCACAGCTAAATTTGGAGTCTTCTATGCAGAACATTAAAATAGTTGAAAAAGAAATAGAGTTGGCAAATGCAACTTATAACATGATCAATAAACAATATAAAAATGATCTTGCCTCTCTTAACGATGTTCTTGATGCATTAACCGATGTAGAAAAAGCTAATTTTAAATTACAGGAATCTTATTTCGATCAACGCAGAGCCCTTGCAGATCTGCTTCATGCTAAAGGCGTACTTACTTCTTTTTATAATTAACATCAAAGAATCTGAAGATGAATACTATTAAAACTCTAACAATTGCCAGTCTTGCACTTATAACTTTAAATTCTTGTGGAAGTGATGATCAACTTACCGAATATAGAGGCAAAGTTAAATTTGAAACCATTGCTATTACCAGCAAAATTGCAGGTAGAGTTAGCAAAATTTATGTGGAAGAGGGCCAAGTTGTTGCCAAGGGCGATACCCTTGCATATTTAGACATCCCGGAAGTAAATGCAAAAATGACTCAGGCTAATGGAGCTATCACCGCTGCGCAAGGGCAGTTAGACATGGCCAATAACGGTGCTACTAAAGATCAGTTAGATCAAATTGATGGTCAGCTTAATTCTGGGAAAGCCCAGTTAGAATTTGCCAGAGAATCCTACAACAGGATGAAGAATATGTATCAAGACTCTCTAATAAGTGAGCAACAATTTGATGAAGTTAAGATGAAATTGGAAATGGCTGAAGCTCAGGTGGCAGCTTTAGATGCTAAGAAAAAAGAAGCCAGAAATGGAGCAAGAACAGAACAAATAAGTCAAGCTAAAGGGCAGTTAGATCGTGCCAAGGGAGCAAAAGAGGAAGTGGAATCTGCCGAGAATGAAAAATATGTAATTGCACCAACCAACATGTCTGTAGAAACCATCAGTTTAAAAGAAGGCGAATTGCTTTCTCCGGGCTTCACTCTTTTTAACGGATATGAAAAAAGCAGTTTATACTTTCGCTTTACAATACCCGAATCTAAAATTTACAATTTTGAAGTAGGCAAAGAACTTACGCTGATAAATCCGTACACAAAAAAAGAGATCAGTGCTAAAATTCAGTCTATAAAACAATTGGCACAGTATGCAGATATCACAAGTACTGCACCTTTATATGATCTTTCTGAATCTATTTATGAATTAAAGGTGGTTCCTACTTCAAAAAATAGCGATCAATCATTTTATGCAAATGCAACGGTATTAATTAAAGAGTAGAATGCATGAAAGATTTTATCAGCTTACTTCGAGTAGAATTTAAAAGGATCTTTTCCAACAACGTATTGCTCGCAATATTTTTTGGGGCACCTATTCTATACGGAGTTTTATTTGGATATGTATATCAGCAAGCTAAAGTAATAGATCTTCCAATTCTAATTATAGATGAAGATCACAGCCCCATCACCGATAAAATTATAGATGCGTTTGATGATAACGAAACATTATTAGTTAAAGACCTTCGCTTTACTCCCGGCAACATCATGCAAGAAATGCCAGAAGAGCAATATGCGGCAGTGGTAACATTCCCCTCAAATTTTGAAGCAGATATACTTCAAAAAAGACATCCTGAAGTAAGAGTAGATCTTAATATGGCTAATATTTTAAATGCAAATACCACCAGCAAGAATATTCAATCTGTTTTAATGACCATTAATGCAGGTATGGAAATTGAAGCCCTTAAAAAACAAGGCATGCATCCTACACAAGCTGCAAATGCATACGAAAGTTTTAAGATCAACTTTAATAAGCTCTATAACTCTTCAGGAAATTATCTAACGTTTATGCTTCCCGGCTTAATAGCTGCCATCATGCAGCAAATAATATTTTTGGCCATGGCACTGGTATTCGCCAGAGATTTTGAAGACGGCTATTTTGGAACGCTTATCAAAGAAAGCAAATGGTCTTTATATCATATCGCCTTAAAATCCACACCGTTTTTATTAATGATCCCATTTATGTGGATTATAGTGAGTCTGCTCATCCCTTTCTTTAATATAGAAGCGTCTATTTATACCTTCCCTATGTTGATATTAGCATCCTTATTAACTATAGCTTCGATGTGTATTGGCATGCTTTTCTCTATCGCTATCCCAAGTCAACTTAAGGCTACCGAGCTACTAATGGTTATTTCTACACCTGCTTTCGTTCTTAGTGGTTTTACATGGCCAACTTTAGCAATACCAGATGCTATTACCAATATTGCCCAATTTATACCTCTTACACAATTTCTAAGCGGATTCAGAAAAGTAGCTTTTTATGGAGGAGATCTCTCTTCTATACATTCTGAAATAAATATGCTCTTACTCATCATTCTAATAACCTTTTTAGCAATGGTGATTTTATTACAATTCAAAATATTTTCATTTGATAAAAAACAGAAAGAATCTTTAATAGAAAACAATTCTTAGTGATCATGCCAAATGAAGAAGCCTCTTACAACCAAATTTTAAGTTATTCTGAAGATATTTTAGGAGACAATTTTGAAAATCTTAGCATCCCCTTAAAACCCGATTATGAAGGTGAGGTAGTAGCTACTTTGATTCGAAAAAAATCACAACAAGTTTCCACTCTAGCTGTTTTATATATTCATGGCTTCAATGATTATTTTTTTCAAAAAGAATTAGCTAACCATTTTATAGATAATGGATACAACTTCTACGCCTTAGACCTAAGAAAGTATGGCCGATCTTGGTTAGACCATCAAAAATTCAACAACGTACGTTCTTTAAGAGAATACGATGAAGAAATTACCAAGGCTTTGGAAATTATTAAAGTGGAAGAAAATGAAAAAGTGATTTTGATGGGACATTCTACCGGAGGATTAATAGTTACGAACTATGCCGGAAATCATTTACAGAATAGCTTGTTTCATGGAATTATATGCAACAGTCCATTTTATGATTTTAACCTGAATCTAGTCGAAAGAAAATTAGGCATACCTTTTCTCTCGTTTTTAGGTAGATTCTTTCCCAATAAATTAATATCCAGTGGATTTACGAAGCTCTACGGTTACAGTCTGCATATAAATAAACATGGAGAATGGCGTTACTCTTTGCAATGGAAGCCTCATGATATCCCCAGAGTTAATCTAGGTTTTATTAAGGCGATATATAAAGCACAGCAAAACATTCATAGCGGTTTGCATATTGATAAGCCTATACTTGTATTGCACAGCGATAAATCTATATATACTAAAAAGTGGACAGATAAATTGATGAAAGGTGATGCTGTATTAAACGTAGATCATATTCAGAAATATGCTAGTAAACTACAAGGAGATGTGAGCATTATGACTATTAATAATGGAATGCATGATCTCATTCTATCCCGTAAACCCGTTAGAGACGCAACTTATAAAAATATGTTTGACTGGTTGAAAAAGAACTTCGGTTAAAATTTCCTTCCAAGATGTATACTAAAACTTGGAAATCTCTCCTGAATGTCGCGAATTTAAATATCTGAAGTAACAAAATTCTACAAAATAAAAAAGTCTGTAGTTTTCACTACAGACTTAATTTAATTTCGTGACCTCGGCTGGATTACCAAAAGGTGATCCAGTAAAGCTCCGCTTTGAAAATCATAAAATAAAAAAACGCTCAAGTAAACTTGGCGTTTTTTTTAATCTTACGATTTATTCGTGACCTCGGCTGGATTCAAACCAGCAACCTCTTGAGCCGTAATCAAGTGCGCTATTCAGTTGCGCCACGAGGCCTTTTTGCGGGTGCAAATATATGTTTTATTTTAAATTCACGAAAGCTTAATTTAATTTTTTTACCAAAAATAAAGAATGGATGTAAAAACATCCATTCTTATATACTTTCATTTTTAATAAATTACCCCATGCGATCTATTTACAATAAATCTTACAGATTTAAAAATCAGTATTTTATATACATCTACCCTACAATCTCTGCACTTAAACCTTCATCTAATAATTTAGAACATCTTGGCTTAAGATCTTTGTAAGCTCCTGTCTTAACCGTGCATTTCCCTTTATAATGTACCAAAATAGCGCATTGTTCAGCCTGCTCTGCAGTATGCTCACAAGTAGCAATAAGGGTATGAATTACATGGTCAAACGTATTATGATCGTCATTAAATAAAACGATCTCATAATTCTGCTGTTTCTTGGTAGTAGTCTTTACTTCTTCCAATACTTCCTCTTTCGTGCTCATCTTCAGTTGTTATAGATTGAAACTCAGTTACAAAGATATTAATTATTTAAAACTTAGGATTTAATAAAACTTACTGCTGCCCAATTTTCTCTATCAAGAGTAGATTCTTTTGAAAGATCATTAGCATTACATTCTTTCTCGATAATAGGAATGTCTTCGATATAAAATCCGCTGAGGTATAACTTCCCTCCTGCTTTTAAACATTTTGAATAAACCTTGATATCTTCCAACAAAATATTCCTGTTGATATTAGCAATGATCCTATCGTAAGATTTTCCTTCTAAAAGATCTGCTGTACCTTCATAAACGGAGATATTTTCAGCATTATTGCGCTCTACATTTTCCATAGTATTTAGATAACACCAATTATCTATATCTATAGCGTCTATTGGTTGTGCGCCTTTCATCCCGGCAAGTATGGCCAAAACTCCTGTTCCGCAACCCATATCCAACACCGAAAGATCTTTCCATTCATCTTTTAAGATATGCTGAAGCATCATATGCGTAGTAGCATGATGTCCGGTTCCAAAAGACATTTTAGGCTCTATAACTATATCATATTCAGTTTCTGGCTTTTCATGAAAAGGTGCACGAACAGAGCATCTATCATCTACAATAATCGGACTGAAATTCTTTTCCCACTCACTGTTCCAATTCACTTGCTCGATCTCTGAAGTAGTATAACTTATTTCAAATTCATCTGAATTTAAAATATGAATATCTTCCAAAGAATCTTCCTTAAATTCGTTTACAGGAATGTATGCGGTTATTCCTTCTTCATTTTCTACAAAACTTTCAAATCCTGCATAACCCAATTCGGCGATCAAGATCTCCGAAGCTGGCTGAAGGGGCTCTATTTTAAACTGAAATTCTAAATAATTCATCTATTCAAAAGAATTTACAATAGCTAAAAAGTCTACGGCATTAAGACTAGCTCCTCCAATAAGACCTCCATCTACATCTTCTTTTCCAAAGATATCTTTAGCATTATCTGGTTTTACACTCCCTCCATATAAAATGGAAACATCTTGAGCAATTGCTTCCCCAAATTTCTCGGTAAGCATTTTTCTTACATAGGCATGAATTTCCTGAGCTTGCTCTGGCGATGCAGTTTCTCCGGTACCAATTGCCCAAACCGGTTCATACGCCAAGACTACATTTTTCCATGCATCTTTAGAAATATGGAACAATCCTTTTTCTAACTGACTTTTTACCACATCAAAATGCTTGTCTGCTCTTCTCTCTTTCAATTCTTCCCCAAAACAGAAAATCACTTGCATTTCATTTTTAAGCGCAGTATCTACTTTTTTAGCCAACAGCTCATCGGTTTCATTAAAATATGCACGACGCTCACTATGACCTAAAATCACAGTTTTCACACCGATACCTTTCAACATTTTTACTGAAACTTCTCCTGTGTAAGCACCGTTATCTGCAAAATGCATATTCTGCGCGGCAACCTGAATTGGCGTATCTTTTAATGATTGAAATGCGTTGTATAAACTAATATATGAAGGAGCCACATAAACTTCAGCTTTTGGCTCTTTTACCAATTGCATTTTTAAATGTGATAACAATTCTTGAGTTTCCGCAAGATCATTGTTCATTTTCCAGTTTCCGGCAACTATATTTTTTCTCATTTTGATATTTTAAAAGTTATTTGCTCCCCAAGATCTATAATGGGAAGTGTATATATTCTATAATTTAAGCTGATTTAAGCTTACTTGAAAAGTATTTTTTCAAGAAGTACAAATATATCGATAAGTAGAAACATAGCCTTAGAGATTAACAAGACTCTTGGAAAATATAAGCTACTATAACTCTATTTCTGCAGCATCGTTCCAATGTTTCTTTTGCGTGATAGTGCCTTTATTAAGAACTAGAATTCCAGGATTAGCTCTCACAATAGCTTTTAAGCCGGTTTCATCTGCCTGATAAAATTCAAAACCTAAATTGAATTTCTCTATTAATTCGTCCTGTTTATCTTTTCCGGATGCTGTAAGACCAATCACCGTATATCCACTTTTTAAAGCATTATCTGTAAGTAATTTGATCTGTTTGTACCCTTGTGTTTCGGTATTTCTAAGATTGTAAGCAACGATCATCATTAGCTTATCTTTTGCCAAGAACGCATCAGTTAGATCTTCGCCATCCTTTTCAATTTTGAAATATGGAATTGCTGGCTTGTCTCCTTCTTCGATTACATTGGTTTCCACCCCAATATATTCACCTTTTGCCTGAGGATACGCACCATTATTTTTGATCACGACCTCTTTCCCATCTTGCTTAAATTTCCAACTGTATTCTACTACAGTTTTCTGAGCATCTGCAGGAAGTTTCATTTGCTCCTGAATATTGTTTCCAATCTTATAAGCTCTAAAATCAATCCATGGTAAATGCATCAATACATAGTACCCAAAAAGAAAACTCAGCATAAAAGCCAGGAAAATCACCCATCTATGCGAAGCAGGCACCAAAATAGGCGTTAGCATTTTCGGATTGAAAAACAGAATCAATATTAAAACCAGTAGCACCGCATCTTTATAAAAAGATTGCCACGGAGTTAATGGCAAGGCATCTCCAAAACAACCACAATCTGTAACCTTATTGAAATATGCCGAATAGAAGGTTAAAAATGTGAAGAATAAGATCATGAGCAGCAAACTCCAAAGCGTGAATTTTGGGAGATAACCAATGATGAGCATGACACCCAAAACCAATTCAAAAACAACTAAAATGACTGCTATTGCCAAAGCAAACGGAACTAAAAATTCCAAATTCAGTACCTCGGCACTAAAATATTCTTGAAGCTTGAAGGAAAACCCTATAGGATCATTCAGTTTTATAAATCCGGAGATCATAAATAAAATCCCTACAAAGATCCGTGCAATTCCAACAAATACTTTCATGTTTAGTTTGGTTTTATTTTAAGCTTGCTCCTTCTTCCAAAAGAATTAAAGCGAAGATGGCATAATTTATCATGTCTTGATAATTAGCATCCAAACCTTCACTTACCAGCGTCTTTCCTTTATTATTTTCAATTTGCTTAACTCGCAATAATTTCTGAAGTATAAGATCTGTAAGAGAACTTACCCTCATCTCTCGCCAAGCTTCACCATAATCGTGATTCTTATTTTCCATTAAAGACTTGGTCTCTGTAATATGCTTTTCGTATAGTTTTACAGATTCTTCCAATGACAGATCTGGCTGAGTTGCAATGCCTTTTTCTAATTGAATAAGCGCCATAATCGAGTAATTGATAATGCCAATAAACTCTGGAATTTCATCTTCATCTACCTTTCGCACTTCATTTTCCTGAAGCCCACGAATTCGTTGTGCTTTAATAAAAATTTGATCGGTTAGAGAAGGAAGTCTTAAAATTCTCCAAGCGCTTCCGTAATCTTTCATTTTATTGGCAAACAAAGAGCGGCATAATTCTACCACCGCATCGTATTGTTTTGAAGTATCCTTCATAAAAAACAGTCTAATTTCCGTAAATTTCGGTCAAATAATTAAGATAGTCAAAGTTAATTTACCAATGGTATTTCAACTTTAAAAATATAAGCTTTAAAATAATGACCATCAACTGCAAAGGCACACTTATAGATTTCACTACTCCCAAAGTCATGGGAATATTAAATATCACTCCAGATTCTTTTTATTATGAAAGCAGGAAAACTTCTACCGATAGTCTTTTAAAAGCCGCTGAAAAAATGCTGAATGAAGGAGCTACTTTTTTAGATCTTGGAGGATATAGCAGTCGCCCGGGAGCTGAGGATATAAGTGAAACTGAAGAATTGGAGCGTGTTATTCCCGCAGTTAAAGTGATTCTTGAAGCATTTCCGGAAGCTCTTCTTTCCATTGATACTTTTAGAAGTGAAGTTGCAGAAAAGAGCATAGAAGCCGGAGCGGCGCTAATTAACGATATTTCCGGAGGCCATTTAGATAAAAATATGCTGAAGGTAATTGCAAAATATCAAGTTCCATATATCGCTATGCATATGCGAGGTACCCCGCAAACTATGAAAGATCTTAATGATTATGAAGATCTCACTCAAGATGTTCTCTTTTATTTTTCTGAAATTATAAGTAAAGCCAAGTCACTAGGAATTAATGATCTTATAATTGATCCGGGATTTGGATTCTCTAAAAATATCGACCAGAATTTTGAGTTGCTTTCTAATCTTGAACTTTTTAAAAATTTAGACCTACCGATTCTCGCCGGACTCTCCAGAAAATCTACTATTTATAAAACTTTAGATTTTGGTCCGGAAGATGCTTTGAACGGAACAACGGTTTTAAACACCATCGCAATTAGCAAAGGAGCTCATATTTTAAGGGTGCATGACGTAAAGGAAGCGATGGAAGTTGTGAAATTATCGTCTCATCTGCAAAACTAAGCGTATATTTTCTATTTTTACACAAAGCCTTAAAATTTGGATTTTTTAAACCTTCGTATTTTAGACATTGTAGACATTGTATTTCTTGCAATCTTACTATTCTATCTTTATAAACTTGTTAAAGGAACTGTTGCCGTCAACATATTTGTGGGTATTGTGATCATCTGGATTGTTTGGAAGATTACTCAACTCCTTCAAATGGAATTGTTGAGCAATGTTTTAGGCGAATTTATTGGTGCCGGAATCTTTGCTTTGATCGTTGTTTTTCAGCAAGAAATAAGAAAATTTTTATTGATGATTGGTTCTACCAATTTCACTCATCGCAGAAAATTCTTAAGGTCCTTCAGATTTGTAAAAGATGACACGCAAATAAAGACCAATTTGAATGCAATAGTTAAGGCTTGTGAAAACATGGGTAAAACCTATACCGGAGCTTTGATCATCATTCAGAAAAGCACAAATCTGGACTTTGTAAAGAATTCTGGAGATGTAATGAATATCTCCTTGAACCAGCCAATTATTGAATCTATTTTCTTTAAAAATTCTCCACTCCATGATGGCGCTTTGGTAGTAGAAGACAACAAAATAACCGCCACTAGAGTAATTCTTCCTGTTTCAAATGACAGAACCATTCCTTTACGTTTTGGATTGAGACACAGAGCCGCAGTTGGAATTACTGAAAAGACCGATGCATTGGCATTGGTAGTGAGTGAAGAAACCGGGCAGATCTCTTATTTAAAAGATGGAGAGTTTGTGATTTTTGATGATAATGATGAGTTGATCAATAAACTGAAAGAGGATCTAACCTAATAAAAAACATTTGTACCTTTTAAAATAAATCTCTCGATAAAGGATTAAATGGACTCTTCTGCCATAAATTGCACTTCGTATAAATTCTTGTAATACCCTCCTTCTACTTGTAGCAATTCTTTATGAGTTCCCATTTCTACAATTTCCCCGGCATCCATCACTAAGATCTTATCTGCTTTTTTAATAGTTGCAAGTCTGTGTGCAATTACAATAGAAGTTCTACCCTGAGTAATCTTATCTGTAGCATCTTGAATTAATTGTTCGCTATAAGAATCTACAGAGGAAGTAGCTTCATCTAACACCAAGATACTCGGATTACTAACGTATGCTCTTAAAAAAGATATCAACTGTCTTTGACCCGAAGAAAGCATTACTCCTCTTTCTTTTACATTATAATGATATCCATTTGGAAGGGAAGAAATAAAATCGTGGACTCCAATTTCTTTAGCCGCATTTATAACATCCTGCTCGGTAACCTCAGGGTTGTGAAGTGTAATATTATTAAGAATCGTATCTGCAAATAAGAAAACATTTTGAAGCACCACAGCAATTTCAGCTCTTAAAGATTTCAAGGTGATTTCTGTTATATCAATACCATCGGTTAAAATCTGGCCGCTATTAATCTCGTAGAATCTATTCAGTAAATTGATAATAGTAGATTTTCCTGCACCTGTAGCTCCAACAATAGCAATGGTTTCTCCTGCATTTGCTTTAAAAGAAACTCCCTTTAAAACTTCTTCATCTTCTATATAACCAAAGCGAACATCCTTAAATTCAATTTCTCCCTTTAGATGCTCTAATTCTATAGTTCCTTCATTTTTAATACTGGCATCGGTATCTAAAATTGCAAAAACACGATTGGCTGCTACCATCCCCATTTGTAGGGTATTGAATTTATCTGCAATTTGACGCAATGGTCTAAATAACATTTGAGCTAGTTCAATAAACATAATAATGATACCCAAACTAAGCGCATCACTTTCTACCACTCTTAAACCACCGTACCAAACAATAAGACCTATAGTAATTGAAGTTGACATTTCTGCAATTGGAAAAAAGATGGAGTTATACCAAACGGTCTTTACCCAAGCTTTACGATGTTTATCGTTGATCTCTTTAAAATTATCAAATTCTACTTGCTCTCTGGTAAAAAGCTGCACGATCTTCATTCCGGTGATTCGCTCTTGCACAAAAGTGTTTAAATTAGCTACTTGATTTCTTACATCTTCAAAAGCAATTTTCATCTTCTTCTGAAAAACTCTGGTAGCGTATAAGATAAAAGGAAGCACAAGAATTACCAATAATGTGAGTTGCCAGCTATTGTAAAACATGAAACCGAGCACCACTAACATTTTTAAAAGGTCACTGGCAATCATAAAAAGACCTTCACTAAAGATACTGGCAATGGTTTCTATATCGCTTACCGCTCTAGTTACCAATCTACCTACAGCAGATTTATCATAATACTTCATTTTAAACTGAAGCATATGCTTAAAAAGATTGACTCGAAGATCTCTAATTACTTCTTGACCCAACCAGTTTGCAAAATAGATAAAGCAAAACTGAAAGATCACTTCCAGCATTAGTGCTATCAGCATCAAACTGATATAATACACCAAATTATCATTATCCTTTGGAACAATAGAATCGTCTATGGTAATCTGTAAAAGGTACGGTCTAAATACCGCAAAAAATGACAATAATACTGCCGCAAATCCTACAAAATAGAAAGTCCATTTATAAGGATTCGTATATCTTATTAATCTTTTGAAAAGAGTAAAATCAAAAGCATTTCCTGTTGCTGACGCCATTTATTTAATTAAAATAGATGTTGGGTATTCAATTTCTGTTAAATACAAACCTTTAGCTGGCACCGAAGTCCCTGCATTTTGTCTGTCTCTACTCTCGATGATCTCATCGAGCTTATCTTCCGGTATTTTATCTAGCCCAATTTCCAAAAGTGTTCCTACAATGGCTCTCACCATATTACGTAAAAATCTATCGGCGGTAATATAAAACACCAATTTGTCTCCTTCTTTTTTCCACTCTGCATGGCTAATCATGCAATTGTAGGTTTTCACGTCTGTTTTAGATTTCGAAAAACATTTAAAATCTACATAATCCATCAATTTAGCAGCCGCTCGATTCATCTTTTTCATATCCAGATGATTCTTTACAAAATGGGCAGCATCATACTTAAACGGATCTTTCCGCAGAATTATATGATATTGATAACTTCTGCTTATTGCATTAAAACGCGCATGAGCTTCGTCGGTAACTTTAAACAAATCATACACTGCAATATCTGAAGGTAATACCGAATTGAGTTTATAAACAAAATTCTTAAGATCGAAAAGATCTATAGCATCAAAATGGGCGAAATATTGAGTAGCATGAACTCCAGCATCTGTACGCCCGGCACCTACTACAGGCGTTTCCGCTTGCAATAAAGTAAATAAGGCTTTTTCTAAAGTTTCTTGTACTGAAATTGCATCAGGTTGGTTTTGCCACCCATGATATGCTTTTCCATTATACGCCAGTTCTACAAAATATCTCAATGTAAATTGATACTTTTACGTGATTGCCTGCAAAGATACGGCAAACTTAGAAACCCACACGGAGCTTCTCCACTTGAGTTTTACTGGAATTAATAAATTAATGTTTTAAGCAGCTTTGAAAAAAATTTTATTACTAAGTGATACCCACAGTCATATAGACGACAGAATTATTTTTTACGCACAACAAGCCGATGAGATCTGGCATGCTGGTGATATTGGATTAATAACCGTTACAGACCAACTTAAAAAAGTAAAACATCTACGCGCCGTTTTTGGAAATATTGACGATCATGAGGTGAGAAAAGAATTTCCACTACATCAAAGATTCTTTTGCGAAGGTGTAGATGTTTGGATAACGCATATTGGTGGCTATCCCAATAAATACTCTCCTGCGATTCGGGAGGAAATAAGAAAAAATCCTCCGAAATTATTTATTTCCGGACATTCTCACATTTTAAAGGTGATGAATGATAAAACATTGAATTTATTGCATATGAATCCAGGTGCTGCAGGAAAACACGGATTTCATAAAAAGAGAACTATGCTTAGATTTAAAATTGAAGAAGAGCGCATTTTTGACCTCGAGGTAATAGAACTGGAATAAGTATAACTAAAAAACCCAGAGCTTTCACTCTGGGTTTTTACGCACTAATAACACTAAGATAATAGGTTTATCGTAACCGGTCTACAGATTTTACAAGATCTTCATCCTTTTGGATAGCCTTATTGGCTAACACTAAAAAAACGATAGAAAGAATAGGAATAAACATCCCAATACCTTTCTCAGAGATTTGCATCTCTCCAGGTACAGTTAGAGACCAATACACAAAAACTCCTAGCAAAAAAAAGTTTAATATTATATTGATTCGCCCCAAGATAAATTGAAGCTTTCTATTATTAAATAAAAAAATAGTAATGAACGAAAGAATGGCAGAGCCTAAAAACATTCCCAAGGCTAACATCACATTCTCAACATAAGTAGGCTCACCCGCCTCATTGCTCCACAAAGAAACAAAAAATATTAAGACCCCGCTCAATAATGCGGCAATTAATAAATAGATAGATTGTATGCGTTGTAACATGGTAATTCTTAAAATATTCTCAGCAAAATTAAGTTTTCTTTTTAAATTAGGTATTCAAAAATTTAAAATAAAGTTGTATTATTGCAAGTATAAAGCGTAACCGGTTCAATATAGGTTACTTAAGACTCCAATTTTTTTTCGATTCTTCCTCGAGAAGTTTACACAAAACCAAACACAAACTTATTCATACTTATACATGTTTGAAATTTCAGAATTAAAAGCTAAGAAGTTACCTGAGCTTCAAGACATTGCCAAATCTTTGAATGTCCCAAAATACCGCACGCAAAAAAAATTAGATCTAGTTTATCAAATTCTGGACTATCAAGCGGCCAACCCTAACAAGGTTAAAGAAGTACTAAGTGATGATACTGCTGCTTCTAAACCAACTTCAAACGATAAGGCAGATACTAAGCCTGCTAAATCTAAAGTAGGTTCAGAACAAAAGCCAGCTAAAAAACAACATCAGAATCAGGCCAAACCGGAGCAAGATACTAAGCCTGAAAAATCTGCAGAACCTAAAAAGCATTCTACTGAAAGAACTTCAGACAAGAAAAATGTTAGTCCAAAAGCTGCAGACGATTCTAAAAAGCATTCTGAAAAAACTCATTCTCCAAAAAGAGAAGATACTAACGGTAATTCTAAGTCTCATAGAGATAATGATGGGAACTCTAATCGAGATAACAACCGTAATCCCAGAGATAACAGCAGAGACAATACCAGAGATAACAATAGAGAGCCGCGAAAAGATAATCGTAGCCAAAGCAATAAAGATCAAAATCATAACACCAATAATGGGAACAATTCTGGTTCTCAGAAAAACAATGGAAACCGTGATAACAGAAACCGTTACCGCGAGCCAGATTATGAATTTGATGCCATTATAGAAAGTGAAGGAGTTCTGGACATTATGCAAGACAACTATGGTTTTCTTCGCTCTTCAGACTACAACTACCTTTCTTCTCCAGATGATATTTACGTATCTCAATCTCAAATTAGATTATTCGGATTAAAAACCGGAGATACCGTATTAGGGCAAATTAGACCTCCAAAAGAAGGAGAGAAATATTTCCCGCTTATTAAAATTACTAAGATTAACGGACTAGATCCGCAAGTGGTAAGAGATAGAATTTCTTTTGAACATTTAACTCCACTTTTCCCGAAAGAGAAATTCAACTTAGCAGAAAGAGAAAGTACCGTTTCTACAAGAATTATAGACTTGTTCTCTCCTATTGGAAAAGGACAACGTGGAATGATCGTTTCTCAGCCAAAAACTGGTAAAACGATGTTATTAAAAGATATCGCAAATGCTATTGCTGCTAATCATCCTGAAGTTTATCAGATCATTTTATTGATAGATGAACGTCCTGAAGAGGTTACAGACATGCAACGTAACGTTAAAGGTGAAGTTGTAGCTTCTACTTTTGACCGTGAAGCGCATGAACACGTTAGAGTTGCCAATATTGTGCTTGAAAAAGCAAAACGTATGGTAGAATGTGGTCATGATGTAGTGATTTTATTAGATTCTATTACAAGACTTGCTAGAGCTTACAACACCGTACAACCTGCAAGTGGTAAAGTATTAAGTGGTGGTGTAGATGCAAACGCTTTACATAAACCAAAACGTTTCTTTGGTGCTGCAAGAAATATTGAAGGAGGAGGATCTCTCTCAATAATTGCAACTGCTCTTACAGATACAGGATCTAAAATGGATGAAGTGATCTTCGAAGAATTTAAAGGAACCGGTAACATGGAACTTCAGTTAGATAGAAAAATCGCCAACCGTAGAATCTTCCCAGCTATCGATCTTACTTCTTCAAGCACACGTCGTGATGATCTTTTACTTGACGAAAACACGCTACAACGCATGTGGGTAATGAGAAAATACCTTTCAGACATGAACCCTGTGGAAGCGATGGAATTCATTAACCAGAGATTTAAACAAACTAAAAACAACGAAGAGTTTCTTATCTCTATGAATGGATAAGTTCTTTATCATATTAAATAAAAAAAACCGGCCTTATTAAAGACCGGTTTTTTTATTCAAAATAATCTGTAATCACTACTTCTTAAGCTCCATTTTTTCTGCGAAATAATCACAAAAATCTTTCATAGTAGCAGTCATTTTCTCATCCTGAGTTGCACGATTAAAAGTATCGCTCATCGCCACAAGGGTTTGGTGAAAGAATTTTTTCATCTCATCTACAGGCATATCTTTGGTCCACAAGTCTATTCTTAATGTTTCTTGCTGTTTGCTGTCCCACATAGAAAGCAACATAGCTTTAGCTTCCTCTTTATATATTTCTCCATCTTGCGCACTCCAATAAAGTTCTTCCGGAACACGGTTTTCGTCTAAGATCACTTCTATATTGATCTCTGATTTTTTATATTCTGACATTATTTCTTCGGTTTATATTTTGCTTTATTAAAAATTGTTTCGGCATCGGTTTTAAGCATATCATCCACTCCAACATCATTTTTATCCATATAATCTCTTACCATATGCCAACCAATATACTGGCCGAGCATTGCTGGAGATTCATTATCTAATTCTAAATAAAATTTGGAGAATGGTGCAGGATATAAGAATCTCGAAGATAATTTAATATCTGAATCAAAGATCAACTCCTTGTCAACAAAATATCTCCAAATTTGCTCTTCATTAGCATCTGCCCAACTCAATTCCTCTTGGGTATACCCAATTTTTTCAAAATCTGGAGTATTAGGCAGCCACTTATCTTTTAGATATAAGATCTTTCCATAGTAAATCATATTCGCTAGAAAAGTTCTCTTTTCTGGCTGAGGAACATATTTCTTTGCATATTCTAAAGCTATATCAGGCAAGATTTGATTTTTTTCAAAATTCTTTTTTAAATATTCTTGAATTCCTATGTAAAAAGGATGGTCTTTTCCTAAATATGTATCCAACGCTATAAATAAGAAATCTGGTGTAAGCAGCACTTTATTCTTATAATCTACATCTGAAGTTATTGTAATAACCGTTGGAGCATTAAAAGAAGGAAAATAATATTTGATGTGTTGAAATAATGAATTTAGCTGTTCTTCTTCCTCAGAAAAATCTTTAAAAGCTGAAGTTACTTCAGCATTCAATTCCATCTGAATAGTATCTTTTAATTTATTTACCCAAACACTGTCGGGATATTGAGAAGGAAACAAGAAAGAATATTGCTTTTTTAACGCTGGCAAATCTTCCGGTTTTGCATTTGCAAATTCTTGATCGAAACGCCCAATCTTAAAATCTATATTGATCTTTTCAATCTCCTCTTCTTGCTTAGATTCTTTATTACAAGCAAAACATAACATTAAGGACAACATCATGAAAATTTTTCTGTACATAAGAATATATTGTGAAGCGTTTAACTAAACCTTTTTTTATTAATTATGTTTTAATGCTAAATTTGCTTGCAAAGGTATTACTTACAAATTTAAACACCCAAAAATATGGACACGGAAAAGGTTGTAGATCACATTGTAAATTGGTTAAAAGATTATGCAGTTTCTGCCTCTATGAATGGATTTGTAATAGGAATTAGCGGAGGTATAGATTCTGCTGTGACCTCTACCCTTTGCGCAAGAACAGGATTGCGAACTCTGTGTTTAGAAATGCCAATTCATCAAGCCGCAACTCAAGTTACCAGAGCGCAGCATCATATAGATTTTTTAAAACATAAGTATGCGAATGTCTCTAACGTGCAAGTAGACCTTACCTCGGTCTTTGAACAGTTTAGAACGGTAGTTCCTGTTGCAGATGAATGTACCAATTTAGACCTTAGTCTTGCAAATACAAGAGCAAGACTACGCATGTCTACCCTTTATTATTTTGCAGGTCTTCACAAATACCTGGTTGCAGGAACTGGAAATAAGGTGGAGGATTTTGGTGTAGGATTTTTCACCAAATATGGAGATGGTGGTGTAGATCTTAGCCCTATTGCAGATCTTACCAAAAGCGAGGTTTATGAAATAGCGAACTTCTTAGGTATTAATAAAGATATAATAGTTGCAGCGCCCACCGATGGCCTTTTTGGAGATGATAGAAGCGATGAAGATCAACTAGGCGCCTCTTACGATGAACTGGAATGGGCAATGAAACACGACACTCCAGATGTAAATATAGAAGCTTTTTCAACCAGAGAAAGAGAAGTTTTTGAGATCTACATTCGTCTAAACAGAATGAATCAGCACAAAATGAAGCCGATTCCTGTTTGTGAAATACCCGTTCATCTAAAAAATTAACACTTTTATCGAATAATTCTGCGAAGGCTATAAATTGAAATTTTTATCGGTTAATTTTAATTTTATAATTAACCAGCTAAATTGCAACAACCCCACGTACTGTAATTTTTAGTGCTAAGCATTTCTTATGAGTACAGTCTTAATTGCAGATCATCATCCAATCACTAAAGAAGGCATCACTGCGCTTCTAAAGTCTAATGATAACCTTCAAGTTATAGGAAGTGTTACTAGTGGCAATGAGTTATTTAAATTTCTGAAGCATCAGATCCCTGATGTTCTAGTTATGGAGATCGATCTACCACAAATAAACGGTATTACTGCTTTACGGAATATAAAGACCGAATACCCGGGAACAAAAATGTTGGTTTTTAGTTGCCATCCAGAAGAAATGTATGCGCTAAGTGCTATAAAAGCAGGAGCCTCAGGATATGTATCTAAAACAGTATCTATAGACAATCTTCAACAAGCCATTCAACAGGTTGCTCGTGGCGGTATTTATTTAAACAAAACCATTACAGATAAGATTAATTCCGGCTCTTCTATGACGAGCGGACTTATTTCTAAATTCAAGAAATTATCTACCAGAGAGAGCGAAGTATTAAACCTGCTTTCTAATGGTAAAAGGAATAAAGATATTGCTGAGGCTTTGGCCATTAACGAGAAAACTGTAAGTACCTACAAAACAAGATTGCTTAAAAAATTGAAAGTAGATAATCTTGCAGATCTTATCAATCAGGCACGAATGCTTCAGTTAAGAATTACATAACTCTATTCAGTTTACTAGACAAGATCATTTTTAAAGACTGATAATCCATAATATCTGCAATAGTTGCTTGAGCAAACTCTGCATCATTAGCCTCTTTTATACTTGCCGAAAGCTCATTGATCTTTTGATTGATCAAAAATCTTCTAAGTGAAAGTATGGTCTCATTCACCAGTCTTGAAATGGTAGTATCTTTTGTTTTCACAATTATATCCATTCGTTCCCAATCATGTAAAACATATTGCTCCTCTTCCATTAAGATAGTGGTAACTTGAGAAGACAATTCTGAGTCCAGTTCATTTACAAAGATCTCCATGTTTAAAGATCCATTGGTATTTAGATGATTGATACTTTTAGTGTATAATTCTTTAAAATGATCGTTGGTAAATGCAATTTCGTCTTCTTGAAGATCTAGAAATATCTTTTCAAACACTTTAGATTTATGCAAAACCGGTTCTAAAACCAGTTCTCCTTGCGCATTTTCTTTCCAGATCATATCTTCAAATTCTTCTTCCACTGTGCCGTAAAGCATCAATAAACTTATGATCTTCCTTTCTAATTCAAACTGCTCATCAACCTTTATCTTTTCGGCGGGAGTTTCTCTCACCACTTCAAAAGACTTCGCTTTTGCAGGTTTTGCTGCTGTAGCTTTCCCTTCTTTTACTAAAATCTGAGATAAGGTAGAAAACAAAACATCTTCAGAAATATCCATAATTCTGGAACATTCCTGAATATAAACTTCCTGCTGAATTTGATTTGGGATCTTTGAAATACTAGATACCATATCTTGAATTAGATTGGCTCTTTTTATAGGATCATTCTTTGCATCTTGATAAAGCAATGAAGCTTTAAATTCAATAAAATCTTTAGAATTTTCAGCTAAAAATTCTTCTAATTCCGGTTGAGAATGCTTTCTAGCGAAACTATCTGGATCTTCCCCATCAGGGAATACACAAACTCGCACATTCATACCTTGCTCCAAAATAAGATCGATCCCACGAATGGAAGCTCTCATTCCTGCAGCATCGCCATCAAAAAGAACAGTAATATTTTTGGTTAATCTGTTGATCAGTCGTATTTGCTCTGTGGTTAAAGCAGTACCAGAAGAAGAAACTGTATTTTCAATACCACTTTGGTGAAACTGGATCACATCGGTATAACCCTCTACTAAAAAGCAATTGTCTTCTTTTGCAATGGCTTGCTTGGCATAATGAATACCATAAAGCACTTTGCTTTTATGGTAAATATCACTTTCCGGAGAGTTGAGATATTTAGCAGCTTTTTTATCGTTGGTTAAAATTCTTCCTCCAAAGCCTAAAACTCTGCCAGACATAGAATGAATAGGAAACATCACTCTCCCTTTAAATCTATCAAATTGCTTTTCTCCTTTAACAATAGATAACCCTGTTTTTTCAAGATAATCCAGCTTGTAGCCTTTTCTGATGGCTTCAGAAGTAAAAGCATCCCATTCATCTAAACAATAACCTAGCTTGAATTTTTTGATGGTTTCATCTGTAAATCCACGTTCCTTAAAATAACTTAAGCCAATTGCTTTTCCCTGTTCTGTCTTTAATAAAGTATTCTGAAAATAGGTGCTTGCAAATTCTGAAACCAAATACATACTCTCCCGCTCATCTGCTTGTTGCTTTTGCTCATCAGACTGCTCGGTTTCTTCAATCTCTATATTGTATTTCTTAGCTAAATATTTAATAGCTTCAGGATACGTAAAATGTTCATGTTCCATTAAAAAAGCCACAACATTTCCTCCTTTACCGCTGGAAAAATCTTTCCAGATCTGCTTCACCGGAGAAACCATAAAACTAGGAGAACGCTCGTCTGTAAAAGGACTTAACCCTTTAAAGTTACTACCAGATTTTTTTAGCTGAACAAAATCGCCTAACACCTCTTCAACTCTGGAGGTCTCAAAAACCTGATCTATAGTACTTTTTGATATCAATGTAGTGGGGAATATTTTATTTAAACGAATATTCAAATGTAACAATAAAAAAAGAGAACGATTTCTCAAAAATTGGAAACCATTCTCTTTAACAACTTAGCAGATTGTCACTACTATTATATCAAAACATACGCCAAATAAGATATTAATCTAAATAAGATATTTTTTAACATATTGAACCTTAATAGGTTACAATACTCAACTCTTTATTAATCAATATCAAATCTTAATCCAACAGATATATTATGCAATTCTATATTAGGATCTTTAAATAATGGGTTCAAATCGTATTTTACATACAAGGCCGTTCCTCCCAAACTTAAATAACCGCTTAATCCGTATACAAAATCGTTGGTATTGTAATCTCCTTTTAATTTATCCTTTTTCTTATCGCCATCTACATTATATTTTAGCTTTTGACGCTCTCCAATATTAAATCCGGCGTAACCTCCCAACCCAATTTTAAATTGATCGTTGGTAGTGTATCTGTAGTAATTCTCTGTTTCAGTTTTCTTAGAAGGACCAAATTCAAAATGTAATGGAAAAACAAGATTGTCTGTTCTAAATTTTGACTTATCAAGATCGTATTCAAATTCTTCTAATTCTGTAAGATCTCCATTTTCCACAAAAACTCTGTTATCTGTTGGTTTCAATCCGTTGAACTGAAATGAAACTCCGTACTTAAGTCGCATAAAATTGGAATTTTTAAAGACTCTAGTTTTCCAAGCCCATCCTATTTCAAAGAATCTACTACCTCCAATTTTAAAATCGGAGTCATCTATAGAATTATCATCAGAGATAGCATTGTTAAGTCCGGCGGCAAGTACAAGATCACTAGAGGTCCTTCTATCATATTTCCTGGTAGACTCCCCTTTTTTCACCTTTAAATTCAAAGGTTTTCCTTCTTCAAAGATTTCTAGAGCTACCATAGTTCCTCCGTTTCCTTCTCGCTGTCTTAAGGCAATTTCATTTTCTAGAATGGCTATTCTATTTTCAATATTAAGCGCGTGAGTTTTTGCAGCTTCTTCTTTTTTCTTTTCTGCCTCCTCCTTAGTAATATATTCTCTTTCCAGCCTATAATTAATCCCTTCCAATTTTATCCGCAATAGATTTTTCTCTTCCTTAATAATGTTTTCTTTCATTTCCTGGATTCTTTCTTGTTGATCAGGAATACTATCATTTTGGGCGTGCAAGTTGTGTGCTACCAAAGACATAAAGAGAAGGCTTAAATAAAAAATAATTGTTTTCATAATGATTGATTTTTAGATCTGTTACCGCTCTCCCGAATTTCGGGAGAAACAGCTCCAAACTTGATTGATGAATGAGTGATTGATTTACTTCTGATCGAGAAGATTTTTATGGCTAACTTTAAACTAATAATTCCTATTGGCTACTGCTGTCTTGGCTTTTAAGTAACCTTCTTTAAGTACATCGAAAATCTTTTCTCTAAAAGAATATTCTATATCCATTTCTACAGCTTGCAACAACTCGTCTGGATCTATTTTACCTACAGCAAAGTTATAATTTCGCTCTTTGTCTATTTGCTTGGCTGCTTGCGCTAATAATTTATTTACCTCAGCATCTGAAACGGAATTTCCTTGCAGATGCATTTTATTAACCTGAGCAATAACCTCACTTAGCTTTTGAGTAATTAGCTTATCAGCTTTAGAATTATAGATGGTTGAATTTCTAATTTCTGGTTCTATTCGAGTGGGAACTACAGCACTTGCTACTATAGTAGTTCTCTTTTTAGTTGAAATGTTTTTTGCTGATTTTTCAACTGCTGAATTTGACTTTGGCGATTTTTTACTCGGTACTACGTTTGAATTTTCAGCTATAGCATCCTCAGATTTTATATTTTCATTCTTTAATACTGGAATTTTTTCAGCTTCTTCTTCTCGTGTTGATTTCTCCCCTAAAATATCTTGTTGTTTTATATCAACATTTTCTAACGGAGCATCGACTACTTGAGGAGTTGATTCAATTGGTGAATTTTTATATTGAAGTCCTATGATTAAAATCCCTGCTAAAATGGTTGCAGCAATCCCAAGCCACCAAAAATTAAATTTGGAGCTTTTTTCTTCTGAATCTAACTGAGAGCTTAATTTCCCCCAGCTATCTTCAGAAGGCTTGATCTCTCTACGATCTAGCTTTTCTTTAAACTCTTTTTCAAACTTAAGGCGTCCCATAACCTATACTATTTTGTGTCTTTAAACATTCTTGTAACATTCTTCTGGCTTTAAACAATTGAGATTTTGAAGTTCCCACGGTGATATTTAGCGTTTTTGCAATCTCATGATGCTTATATCCTTCAATAGCATACATCACAAAAACCACTTTATATCCTTCGGGTAGCTCATCTATTAATTGCTGAATATGTTCTACCTCAAAATTCGAATTGACATCATCAAAACTTTGATCGTCTGAAAACTCTTCTTGATATTCAATTCTTTTCTGAATTCTTAAAAAAGAGATACTTTCTCTAACCATGATCTTTCTAATCCAACCTTCAAAACTTCCCTCTTCCTTAAAATCATTTAAGTGAGTAAAAACTTTTAAGAATCCTTTTATCATTACATCTTCTGCGTGCTGAAGATCTTTTATATACGTTCTGCAAACACTTAACATCTTTGAACTGTACATATCGTAGATGCGTTGTTGAGCTTCCCGGTTTTGCTTTGCAGCCCGGGCAATTAATTTAGATTCTTGATTAAAGAGTTGAATGACCTTCACTAAAGTTTTAATTAAACCTTCTATTTATAAGACGAGTTTAAATTACAAAAGGTTGCCTGAGGGTATGATTCTTTTTAAAAAAAGTTTTTAAAATTGATTTTGTAGGAGGGAGTTAATCGAAAAATAACAGGAAACATCTCGACTCCGCTCGATGTGACATTAGATATAGTTTAAGGATTTAAAGAGATACTGAAACAAATTCAGCATGACATTTGGATTCCGCTCGATATGACAGAATAGATCATCTGTATATAAAACTTATAGAGTTTGAATTGAAAGTATAAGCACGAGAATTTATAAACTACGTCTCCCTGAACTCGTTTCAGGGTCTAAAGAGATGCTGAAACAAGTTCAGCATGACAAATAAGTGAGATTAATGATCTTATTTTTTACGATCTATAACGTAATTAACCATCAAAATCAAGGAGTCTTTAAATTGGGATTCTGGATAATCATCTAAGATGGCAAGCGCCTCTTTTTGATATTCTTTCATTCGCATCACAGCGTAATCCAATCCCCCGCTTGTCTTTACAAAGGAGATCACTTCTTTTACTCGTTTTTTGTCTTTATTGTGGTTTTTTACAGAATTTATGATCCACTTTTTATCTTTTGCAGAAGAATTATTCAAAGTATATATTAAGGGCAACGTCATTTTTTGCTCCTTGATGTCTATTCCTGTTGGTTTTCCAATTTGTTCATCCCCGTAATCAAATAGATCATCTTTTATTTGAAATGCCATCCCTATCAACTCACCAAATCTTCTCATTTTAGCAATTTCTGAAGATTCCGGTTTTACCGAAGCAGCTCCCAAACTGCAACAAGCTGCAATAAGAGTCGCCGTTTTTTGACGAATGATATCATAATAGATAGCTTCAGTAATGTCAAGTTTTCTCGCTTTTTCTATTTGAAGCAATTCCCCTTCACTCATTTCTTTTACGGCCACAGAAATGATCTTCAGCAAATCAAAATCATTATTATCTATAGAAAGCAATAATCCCTTTGAAAGCAAGTAATCGCCAACAAGTACCGCGATTTTATTTTTCCAAAGTGCATTGATACTAAAGAAACCTCTTCTCCTATTAGAATCGTCCACCACATCATCGTGCACTAAGGTGGCTGTGTGAATCAATTCAATAACCGCTGCGCCACGATAGGTACGCTCGTTCACATTTCCTTCAGAAACCATTTTAGCTACCAGAAACACGAACATAGGGCGCATTTGCTTCCCTTTTCTATTTACAATGTAATGTGTGATCCTGTTTAAGAGTGCCACTTTAGAAGACATGGACTCGAAGAACTTTTTTTCAAAAAGCTCCATCTCTTTTTCTACCGGTAATTTTATTTGAGAGATGACCTTCATAAGGATTTTAAATATAACTAAAGATTACAAATTTTAAAGTTAAGATGATTTATTAGCAAGCTGTCCACAAGCGGCATCAATATCTTTACCGCGAGATCTTCTAACGGTAACTGTAATTCCGTTTTGCGCTAACATAGCTTCGTACATATGGGTTGCCTTAGAAGATGCTTGTTGAAAAACGCCATCGTCTATAGGATTATATTCAATTAAATTTACCTTACAAGGCACATATTTACAAAATCTCACCAAAGCTTCTGCATCTTTTGGAGTATCGTTGATACCTTCCCAAACTATGTACTCATAAGTAATTCTACTTTTAGTTTTAGAATACCAATATTCTAATGCTTCTCTAAGATCGGTTAATGGGAAAGTTTCATTAAAAGGCATAATGGTAGTTCTTACCTCATCTATTGCAGAGTGTAAAGAAACTGCCAATTTGATCTTCACTTCATCATCTGCCAATTTCTTGATCATTTTTGGAACTCCAGAAGTGGAAATGGTAATTCTTTTTGCAGACATTCCCAAACCTTCTTTTGAAGTGATCTTCTCTACTGCCTTCATTACATTATTATAGTTCATGAGCGGCTCTCCCATGCCCATAAAAACTATGTTTGAAAGTGGTTTATCAAAATACAACCTACTTTCATTATCTATAGCTACTACCTGATCGTAAATTTCATCAGGATTTAGGTTTCGCATTCTCTTTAAAGTAGCGGTTGCACAAAATTTACAATCTAAGCTACAACCAACTTGTGAAGAAACACAAGCAGTGGTTCTTTTTGGTGTTGGAATAAGAACAGATTCTACCGTAAGATTATCATGCAATTTTACAGCATTTTTGATGGTACCATCACTACTTCGCTGCATTTGATCTACTCTAATATGATTGATCACAAAGTTATCTTCCAGCATCTGTCTGGTTTGCTTGGAGATATTGGTCATATCTTCAAAGCTATAAGCACTCTTTACCCACAACCACTCGTAAACCTGAGTTCCACGAAATGATTTATCACCCTGAGAAACAAAAAATTCCTGCAGTTGCTGTTTGGTTAAAGCCCGTATATCTTTCTTATCATTTTTCACGCTGCAAAAGTATGAAGATTATTACGATTTTCTTGTAAAGAACCCAATTTCAGTATTTTCAAACGGCTAAATCTGAACATTAAAATATTCAGTATAGAAAAAGCCACGATTCAACAAAATAAACATTTGTGAATTCGTGGCTCTATAAAATTATAAGATCTTATTACAAGATCAACATGGCATCGCCATAAGTATAGAATTTGTATTCTTCCTTGATCGCTTCAGCATATGCTTTTTTCATAAAATCATGACCAGCAAACGCAGATACCATCATCATTAAAGTAGATTTTGGTGTATGGAAGTTGGTGATCATACAATTTGCAATACTAAAATCGTAAGGAGGGAAAATAAATTTATTGGTCCAACCGCTAAATTCATTTAAGGTATGGTTTGAAGAAACTGCGCTTTCTAAAACTCTCATTACCGTAGTTCCAACCGCACAAATCTTACGACGATCGTCTATGGCTTTATTAATAGTTAAGGTAGCATCGTTTTCTATAAACGCTTCTTCACTATCCATTTTATGCTTAGAAAGATCTTCTACTTCTACCGGATTAAAAGTTCCTAATCCTACGTGAAGCGTAACTTCAGCAAAATCAATTCCTTTAATCTCTAATCTTTTTAATAAATGCTTAGAAAAATGAAGTCCCGCAGTTGGTGCTGCTACTGCTCCTTCTTTTTTAGCATAAATAGTTTGATATCTTTCTTGATCTTCTGGTTGAACTTCTCTTTTAATGTATTTAGGAAGTGGAGTTTCCCCTAATTCTTGTAATTTCTTTCTGAACTCTTGGTAAGAACCATCATATAAGAAACGAAGCGTTCTACCTCTAGAAGTTGTATTATCAATAACTTCAGCTACCAAACTTTCGTCATCGCCAAAGTATAGTTTGTTACCAATTCTTATTTTTCTTGCAGGATCTACTAATACATCCCAAAGTTTAGTTTCAGCATTTAACTCTCTCAATAAAAAAACCTCAATTCTAGCTCCTGTCTTTTCTTTATTTCCGTAAAGACGAGCCGGAAAAACCTTGGTATTATTAAGCACCATCACATCTTGAGGTTCAAAATAATCAATTAGATCTTTAAATTGTTTATGTTCAATTGTTTGTTCTTTCCTGTTAAGAACCATCAATCTAGCCTCATCCCTGTTCTCAGCAGGATATTCAGCCAAAAGTTCTTTTGGAAGTTCAAAATTGAATTGTGAAAGTTTCATTCCCATAGTTACATTTTTTAACGGCTGCAAATATACAACCTCAACATAGGGGTTGTCAAGGAAATGACTGTTTATTTAGCAATTAATAGCGTTTAAGCACCTTCAACAGCAGCGAATCCTAATTTTTCAAGGTCATTCCAGAATCCAGGATAAGATTTTGAGACTACATTAGCATCAATCACGGTTAGAGGAACTTTTAAAGCCAACGGTGCAAATGCCATTGCCATTCTATGATCGTTGTAGGTTTCTACACTCACGTTTTCTAATAAGTTAGTTTTTGCAGCCAAATGAAGAAAATCTTTTCCAATTTTTACTTCAGCTCCAAATTTTTCCATCTCATTCTTCAAAGCCACCAATCTATCTGTCTCTTTAATTTTGAGCGTATGCAAACCGGTTAATTCACACTCTACTCCTAGTGCTAAACAGGTAACAGCTATGGTTTGTGCTATATCTGGAGAATTTATCAGATTTTCGACAATACGCATTGGTTTTTGATGATCTACTTTTCTTAAAATAACTTCGTTTTCTTCAAAAGAAGTCTCTACTCCAAATTTTCTATAAATTTCTGCTATACAAGAATCTCCTTGTAAACTTGACTTTCTATAGTTTGACAATTTTATTTCAGCAACATCAGCTATTGCTACGATGGAATAAAAATAAGAAGCAGAACTCCAGTCTGATTCAATATTTACGGTGACAGGATTTAGATTTGAACTCGCTTCAATTTGAATTCTATTATTCTGAAATTCTCCCTTGATGCCTACCAGATTCAGCAACTCTAAAGTCATATTAATATAAGGAACCGAAGTTACCGCACCAATAAGATTGATTTCCATACCATCTGGAAGCGAAGCAGCGATTAGCATAATAGCAGAAATATACTGACTGCTAATATTTGCTTGTAAGTTAACAGTAGGTTGCAATAATTTTTTTCCTTTTATCTCAATTGGAGGAAATCCTTCTTCATGGGTATAAGAAATATCGGCACCCATACTTTGCAATGCCTCCACCAATAACCTAATTGGGCGTTCCTGCATTCTTTTACTTCCGGTAAGCACCACATCACAACCTGGTTTAGCTGCAAAATAAGCGGTTAAGAATCTCATAGCAGTTCCTGCGTGGTGAATATCTACTGTGCCTGAAAATAATTTTAAAGCTCTTTGTAAAACCTGAGTATCATCACTATTAGAAACATTTTCCAAAGATATTGAAGGATATAATGCCTGCAATATCAAACCTCGATTAGACTCACTTTTTGAACCTGTGATCTTGAGCGTAGAATTTATATTTTCTCCGGAATGTGATAATTGAATGGTCATGGCTTAACTAGAATGATTAAGCATGTAAAATTAAGCAATTTTAATGGGGATGTATTTTACTTTTCTTCGTTTTTTAACTTCATATAAAATTTCCCGTACGCAATTATCACTCCGTATATAAACGCAGAAAACAGGGAAGCAATTGCAAACCGAACCCATTTACCGTCTGCCAGTTTCTTACTGTAAAAGGCAGAAAAATCTATTCCACCAAATTCTATAAACATAGAAAATAGATGGTAAACAATGGTAAACCCAAATCCAAGAACCACCACCGACTTCCAAAAAGCTTTCAGCTTTAAAATTTTCTGAAAAGTCATTATTTTAATTTTTGATTGTTTTGATGGCGATCATGATCTCTCTTAGTTTTAAGATCTAATTTTTTATCGAACGCTTCCTGAAGATCTATTCCTGTTTGATTTGCTAAACACAACACCACAAACATAACATCTGCCAATTCTTCACCAAGATCTTTATTTTTATCGCTTTCTTTTTCACTTTGCTCTCCATATCTGCGAGCTATAATTCTGGCCACTTCTCCTACTTCTTCTGTAAGCTGAGCCATATTGGTAAGTTCATTAAAATAGCGCACACCGTGCTCTTTTATCCAATTATCTACTTCCAGCTGTGCGTTCTTAATTTCCATATTATATTTTGGTTAAAACAATCGCCTCAGAATTTACAGTAACCATTTCATCATAAAATCTCCTTAGAGAATCATAATCATTAGGAGTATATACAATGGTATTCATTTGTAATTCTGAAGTGACTTTAATAAAATTTCCACTTTGCAAAATTATGAATTTATAAACTCCTTGACCGTCATTAAGACTAAACATTTTACTCTCCGGCAAAGATTCAACTTTGTAATTATCTGGTATCTGCAGAAAAACTGTTTTAGTCTTTACTGAAGGGAATTTAAAAAAGATGGGTAATTCTCTTTTTTCAGCCTTAAACGGATTGGTTTTTTGGGCCATAAAAAATAATGGTTTTATGTAAACATTTTCATTTATTCTCTCTACTCCATTTTTCAGTTTAAAATTGAAGATCTCTGTAAGATCATCATATGGATTATTTTTATTTTTTAATTTCAAATCTACAATCTCAATATTCCCTTTCCCCTTTTCCAGTTCTTTACGCAGTGCATCATCGCTTCTATTGGAATGCTCATCTCTAAATTCTTTGGCTAAATATCCGCTGGCAATTTGAGTGAAATTACCTTTGATCTCGAGGGATTCTTCAAACTGAATCTTCAACACATTAATAGATTTAGAGACTGCAGTATTCATAAGATTCACCAATTCTGAAGAACCATTAGTTCTTACTAATCTCCCTAACCAGTTTTGTGCATGTTCCGGTAAAATATTGGGCACCGAATTTAGATCTGTTGCATCTAATAGCACATTTTGATCTCCTATTTTTACAGATGCTACTACATAATTAAAACCATCTCTGGTGGGATAAACCGGCACTCCATTACTCTTAGTACTTACTAAAACAGGGTTGGCATCTAATCCTGCATATCTTAGCATAGAAGTTAACATTAAATTGATATCGGCCGCATTACCAACACCATTTTTATAGGCACCTTTTACCCCTTCATTTGTGTAATAACTTATATAGTTATTCCATTTCACCTTGGACTTTACAAATTCAAAGATTGCCGGAATTTTCTCCTCAGCATTCGTTTTACCAACTAGCACTTTCTTCAGATCGTCTTCAAAATAATTTGTCTTCTCTAATTGCCCACCGAATTGTGGATGTAATTGTATCTTTTTAGCTACGTTTTCCCAACTTTGCGTAAAACTCTCAATGGGCTCATTTGGATATTTTATGTATGATAATTCCATTTTTAGAAAACCCGCATAATTCCGCAGATAGTCTATATATGGTTCACTTTTTAACGCTGGAATATCATCTTTATGAATTTCGTAGATCTCTGTTATAAATTCTAATTTTTGAGGGTTGGAGGTATGATTAACTACATATCCCTTAGTTCTTCTCTGTAAGTTGTTAAAGTAAAAACTACCTCTCCCCTTATGCGTGGAGAGCTCATATTTTTCTACACTTCTCGGATTAAAATGAGCATTGAAAATATAGTATTCTGGAACGGCTATTTGAAAGTCTAATTTTTCTATAGGAATACTATACTGCAAAGGAATATCATCTACAGATGAAATAAACGGGGATATTCTTACATAATGATATTCTATTACACTTCCATCTTGAATTGCCGGCATAGTGAATTTAACTTGTTCTCTAAAATCGCTTACTTCTTCATAAAATATGGCATCTTTATCTAGTTTTACCGAAGTTAGTTTGCCGTTTTTTAAATTATAAGTTTCTCCTTTTAAATTAGAAATACTTTCTTTTCCTCGGTTGGATACATAATAATTTATTTCTCGTGTTGCCCATTCATACCCTTCTTTATTGTAGATCTTCACTCTTTCAAAAACTTCTTCAATGAGCTCAAACCCTCTATCTTTTGAAAAATTATAAGACATATGTTGCTCTCTATAAAGCACTACCGCATTAGCAGAAGAGTCTTTGGAGTAAGAGGAAGAAGCAACTTCTTCTTTAGAAACCTTTCCATAGCGGTAATCTTGGGCTTTAGCACTGTATCCAACTAATAACAGCAGACAAATTAAGATGCATTTTTTCATGATTTATTAATTGAGAATAGCAATAACTGCCTTTTGATTATTAAATAGATTTACCTGATTCATATATTCTCTAAAGGCAGTGTATTCTTCTTTTTTCCAAAGCCCATCGTTTAAAACATATTTTCTGGTAACCTTCAATTTATTATCTGCTACAGGAACTACTTGAAAGCTATAACTTCCAAAATGGTTCTCTATTTGTGTAGCCTTAGGTAGGGTCTCAATTTTATAATTTTCAGGTAATTCTACGGTTAACTCGGCTATTACCGTTTTACCTCTTAAAATTTCTATATCTAACTTTCTTGAATCATAACGTGGTGCATCTTCCGCAGAAATATTAAAGACGCTTAGAGGAACTAAAATTCTGGATCCCGCATTGGTTCCAAAATTAGCACCAGAAAAGGTCAGCGTTTCTTCAAAGGTTTTAGTATTCTTATCATTATTAAATTCGAAATTCTCAAGGTCTAAATAGTTAATATGGCTTAGCAAATCTCTATAATATCTACTTTGTCCATTCTCGTCGATCTTTGCAATAGGATAAATATTACCGTATTGAATTCCTTGAGAACTTCTTTTGCCTACCGCCGTAAAATTTCTGTCTTTATCAAGTTTAAGTGTAGTAACTGTATGCACTAGGTTTTCTGAAGTGCGGTATTTTTTTGTGGAAACTATTTCTCCGCCATTTGGTTTTACGAGTAACACATCTCTATTATCTGTAAAATCTCCTAAATAATTGAAGGGATGTGTTTGATTTGTACATTCCAACCAAACATCTTCGCCTTGTTGAGGCACATTTAAGATTACATGATCTCCTTGCATAGAAACTATATTCCTATCTATGCTTTTAACCTCATTTCCGGAGTAAACAACAGCGTAATTAGATTTAATCCCTTGACTCTCCAACAAAGATTTGGTATAATTGGTAAGCGCTTTACAATCGCCATAACCTAATTTATCTACGTCAGAAGCTAACATAGGCATCCACCCACCAATCCCTAACTGAATACTGATATACCTGGTCTTCTCTTGAGCATATTCATATATTAATTTTGCTTTCTCCAAGGTATCTGTAACTCCAGAGGTTAGCACTTTTAGTTCTTCAATGGTCTTTTCTGGAATGGTACCTCTGCCTTTAATTAAATGGTCATACTGCCATTTTCCATGATCTTTCCAATTATCTGCTTCCCCATCTACCCCTACTAAAGAAAAATGATCTAAAGCTACTTTCACATTAGGTACATAAGTTTCTAAAGCCGGACTTAAACTTTCATATTTATAAGCCGGAATATTTTCAGCTTCAAACTTTAAGTTGAATTGATCTCCAGCATTGTTGATAGAATCGTTTATATTATTTTTTATAACCCTTAAGCTTATAGATTCCGGATTATTTAATATGTATTTTGATTTCTGCACACTTTGAGCATAACGCCTAACAGGATTCCATGAGCGCATAAATGCAGTATTTGCAGATTTAATTTCACAATAATACGCTATGGTGTATGGGTATTGTGTAGGAGTATAATCTAAATAACTAACTCTGTTGTCAGAGAAAAGCGTATTATTACCTACAGCACTCACATCTCGAAAATCACGTTGCTTGAATTCTTTAATCTCCTTACCCTTAGCATCGTATACAGTTAAATGCTGTTTTTTAATCTTTAGATCTTCATCATAAGATTGATATGCGATGGCAGAATTGTCTCCATTGGCATTAAGAACTGTAATAATTCGTTTTGTTGAAATTATCATTTCATCAACATCTTCAACATCTATAATCATTTCATCTTCTCGTACCACAGAGTTGGCATTCAGAAGCAATTTGAAGGGGATATTTGAGACGGCAAGATCTTTTTCTTGACAATAAGAAAAAGAAGTATATCCTGCTATTAACAGAATAATGAGGGTTTTAAATCGCATTTTAGGAAATATGTTTCGCTAAAATTAAGATTTAATTAAGAATATGCAAATTATTCCTTGTTTTTTGAATCGATTATAATGGTAACTGGGCCATCATTTAATAAAGAAACTTTCATATCTGCCCCAAAAATTCCAGTTCCTATCTCTTTACCTAATTGAGATTCTAATTCCTGAATAAAGCTTTCATACAAAGGAATAGCAACATCGGGTTTAGCGGCTTTTATATAACTTGGCCTATTCCCTTTTTTGGTGCTGGCATGCAAGGTAAACTGACTTATAAGTAAAATTTCTCCCTTAATATCATCTAAAGAAAGATTCATCACTTCATTTTCATCATTAAAGATGCGCATCTTTAAAATCTTATTGCATAACCAAGTAATATCTTCTTGAGTATCGTCATTTTCAATTCCTAGCAGAATTAAAAGTCCTTGATCTATTCTAGCTTTTACTTTATGGTTAATAGTTACCGAAGCTTCTGTAACTCTTTGTAAAACTACTCTCATTCTTCGGTATAGTTATCTATTCTATATTGCTGCTCATCTTCTCCTGCCATGATCTGCAAATAACTTTTATATCTGGACCAAGCAATACTACCTTCTTCCAAACCATCTTTTACAGCACATTTTGGCTCTTCTACATGAATACAATTATGAAATTTACAGTTTTGCTTTACCGCAAAGAATTCAGGAAAATTATTGCCTAATTCTTCATTTTCCATTTCAACAATCCCGAAACCTTTAATTCCGGGAGTATCAATAATTCTTGCATCAAAACTTAGATCGTACATTTCTGCAAATGTTGTGGTATGCTGCCCTTGTTTATGTTGTGTGCTTATTACAGAGGTTTTAAGATCTAATGATGGCTCCAACGCATTGATAAGCGTAGATTTTCCAGTACCACTATGCCCGGAAAACATACTGGTTTTGCCAATCATTTTCTCTTTAACCTTGTCCAAATTTTTTCCGGTCATTGCCGAAATTCCAATACACTCATATCCAATTTCTCTATAAAGAGCTGCCAGATATTTAATCTCATCGGTCTCTTCTGGAGTATAGGTATCTATTTTATTAAAAAGTAAAATTGTTTTAATATGATACGCCTCTGCTGTAACCAAGAACCTATCTATAAATGTGGTGAATGTTGGCGGATTGTTTAGCGTTACCAAAAGAAAGGCTTGATCTATATTCGAAGCAATAATATGTGTTTGCTTAGATAGATTTACAGACTTTCTAATAATATAATTATCTCTTTCTTCAATAGTTTTGATCACCCCAAAAACATCATCTCCGGTTTCTTCCAGATCAAATTCTACCTTATCGCCAACAGCTACCGGATTGGTGCTCTTAATGCCCTGCATTCTGAACTTCCCTTTGATACGACATCTGTAGACTTTATTATCTTCAGCCTTCACATGATACCAACTTCCGGTAGATTTATAAACTATTCCTTTCATACTACAAAGGTGCGAAATCCCTCGCTTATTCGCTAATAACTTTATTTTGATGATTTATAGATTCCTGATGGATAGCTTTAAACATCTTTAAAATGAATTCTTCACTTAAACCTTGTTGTTCTCCTTCTAAGATCATCTTTCCTAAGATTTCATTCCATCTTGAGGTTTGCAAGATCGCTACATTCTGAGTTTTCTTGATCTTTCCAATTTCATCTGAAATTTTCATTCTTTTAGATAAAACATCTAATAACTGATGATCTGCAATATCAATTTTAGCTCTTAGGTTCTGCAAACTATTCTGAAATTCTTCGCTCTCGCCTACTTCTTTTCTAATCTTCAGATCTTTCATGATCTGCACCAACGTAGCCGGTGTAATTTGTTGCGCGGCATCACTCCAAGCATTATCCGGATCGTAATGAGTTTCTACCATCAACCCATCATAATTAAGGTCTAAAGCAGTTTGACATAGATCAAAAATAAGATCTCTTCTCCCTGCAATATGGGATGGATCTAAAATTAAAGGTAGATCTGGAAACTTATTTTGAAGATCTATCGCAATTTGCCACTCCGGATTGTTTCTATATTTCGTCTTTTCATAAGCCGAAAATCCTCTATGAATAACTCCAAGATTCTTAATATCTGCAGTATAAAGTCTTTCTACCGCACCTAACCATAACGAAAGATCTGGATTCACCGGATTTTTGACCAAGACCGTTTTATCGGTTCCTTTTAAAGCATCTGCGATTTCCTGAACAATAAATGGAGATACTGTAGTTCTTGCCCCAATCCAAAGAATATCTACATCATGCTTTAAAGCCAATTCTACATGGTTTGGATTCGCTACTTCTGTGGTAGTTAATAATCCTGTTTCTTCTTTTGCGGTTTGCATCCATTTTAAACCTAAAGCTCCAACTCCTTCAAAATTTCCGGGTCTGGTTCTTGGTTTCCAAATTCCTGCACGCAACACACTTACATCGCTATCTTTTAACTGATGCGCGATCTTTACCACTTGCTCTTCTGTCTCTGCACTACAAGGTCCTGCAATTACTAACGGATGGTCTAAATTGAACTTTTTTAACCAATTTCCTAATTCCTTTTTATTTTCCATTTTCAATATATTTTATAATAATTCTTATTCTAGTTAATACCATTTAAAATGGCTTTTATATGATTGGTAGTTTCCATTTCTTGATATACTTCCTCAAAATTATCATCTTCTAATAAATTTTTAAAATTGACAAGATTCAGTATATATTCATTTAAAATCTCCACTACATTTTCTTTATTCTGTTCAAAAATTGGTGTCCACATAGCAGGTGAACTTTTTGCTAATCTTACCGTAGAAGCAAATCCACTTCCGGCAAGATCAAAAATATTACGCTCATTCTTCTCTTTTTCCAGCACCGTTTTCCCTAACATAAAGGAGCTGATATGCGACAAATGCGAAACATATGCAATATGTCTGTCGTGAGACTTAGCATCCATATAACAAATTCTCATGCCTAATTTCCGAAAAAGATCTAAAGCTTTTTCCTGAAGCTTAAAAGTGGTCTTCTCTACCTCACAAATAATATTTGTTTTATTCCTAAAAAGATTAGCAATCGCAGCATCGGGACCGGAAAATTCTGTTCCCGCAATAGGATGAGCCGCCAAGAAATTTCTCCTCTTTTCATGGGTTGCAATCGCTTCGCATAATTTACCCTTTGTAGAACCTGTATCAATAACAATAGCATCGTCTTTTACCAGATCTAAAACTCGCTTTACTACATTTAAACTCACATCTACAGGAACGGCAATAATTACAACATCTGAAGTTGCTACATCTTCAAGTTCAGCAATTTCATCTACTAGCTTCAATTCTAAAGCTCGTTTTTGGTTTTCTTGATTTTTGTCTATTCCCACCAACGTAACATCAGAATATGCATTTCTAATATCAAGCGCAAAAGAACCGCCGATCAATCCAACTCCAATTATATGAATTCTCATTGCTTTACTCTTTTAATTGCTTCTATAATAGTTTCTTCCGGAGTACATAATGAAAACCGTACATAACCTTCTCCCTGACTTCCGAAGATAAAACCGGGAGTAATAAAAAGATCATATTCATGTAACAGTTTATCTACTATCAATTCTGAAGTAGTTCCCTCAGGAATTTTTGCCCAAACAAACATTCCTGTTTGATCTTTAGTTGGAATACAATTCAGCACATCTGCCAACTCCAAGATCAATTTCTTTCTTTTTAAATAGGTTTTATTTAAAGATTGAAACCATTCTTTAGATAATCTAAGTGCAATGGCAGCTCCGGCTTGTAAGGGGTAGAACATACCGCTATCCATATTAGACTTCACTTTTAAGATGCTATTCAAATTCTCTTCACTTCCGCAAACCATCCCCACTCTCCAGCCAGACATATTAAAACTTTTGCTGAGGGAATTAAGTTCTAAAGCAACTTCTTTTGCTCCTTCTACTTCTAAAATGCTCAATGGATGCTCGTTTAAAATAAAACTATACGGATTGTCATTTACCACCAAAATTTGATGCTGCTTTGCAAATGCCACCAGATCTTTAAAAACCTGTTTCGTGGCAGAAGCGCCGGTTGGCATGTGCGGATAATTCACCCACATTAACTTTACCTTGCTAAGGTCTTTTTTAGCTAATTCTTGTAGATCTGGCAACCAATTTCTCTCTTCTGAAAGTTCATATTTTACCGCTTTGGCTCCAACCAATTCTGTAACCGAAGAATACGTTGGATATCCCGGATTCGGAATTAAAACTTCATCACCTTCATTTAAAAAAGCCATAGAAATATGAAGTATCCCTTCTTTACTTCCCATTAACGGAAGGATCTCTGTTTCTGAAGCCAATTCAACACTATAATGAGATTTATAGAATTCTTGTATTGCATTTCTAAAATCTGAGGTTCCCTTATAAGGCTGATATTGATGCGCAGCAGATTGAGAAAGCGCTTTGGTTAATCCCTCTACCACCTGCATTGGTGGAGGAAGATCTGGACTTCCAATTCCTAAATTAATGATAGGTTTACCCTGCGTTTCTAATGCACGTACTTCTCTCAACTTAGAAGAAAAATAATACTCCTGTACCTGATTTAATCTATTGGCCTGTATCATTATAAGCGATTTTTATATATTCCTAAAATTTTTAAATGATCTGTCATTACTGTAATTATTTCCATGGCTTTCAAGAATTCTGAATGATCTTCAAAAATCACATCTACAAAAAATGAATATTTCCAGGGCGTTTCAATTATTGGCATCGATTGGATCTTGGTCATGTCCAAATTAAAATCTCTGAAAATATTTAGCACAGAAACCAGACTTCCTCGAGTGCTTTCCAATTCAAATTTTAATGAAGCTTTATTTAGTACTTCACCATTTGGCTCTTTTTTGATCTTACTAATGATCAAGAATCTGGTGGCATTGCTCTTTTTGGTATGAATGCCGGAAGCTAAAATTTCTAATCCAAATATGCTTGCAGCTGCTTCACTTGCTACTGCAGCAACTCCCATACTTTCTTTTTCTGAAATTCTTCTAGCAACTTCAGCAGTATCGGTATCTTCAATAAGTTTTATATGCGGATAATTCTTAAAAAATTCTTTACACTGAAGCAAAGCCATTGGATGTGAAAACACTTTTTTGATATCGGTTATTTTCTGTCCCGGTAATGCCATTAAATTCATATTAATAGGAATATAATGCTCTCCAATAATCTGAAGTTCATTTTCATCTATCAAGGCGTAATTGGGAAGAATAGAACCGGCAATAGAATTTTCTATGGCCATCACAGCTTCTTGAGATTCCCCAGAAACTAGGCTATTCACCATCTCATGAAAAGACATAGCTTCCAAAACATTTACTTGCTCCCCAAAATATTTCTGAGCTACTAAATGATGAAATGAGCCTTGTATTCCTTGAATTCCTATTAATTTTTCCATTTTAAAATTGAAATAAAAAAAAGGTCCTGATTTAAAAATCAGGACCTTTTATATATAATTTGCTTACTTAATTACATGGCGCTCCCGATCTTATCTCTGGTGTAGAAATAAAAATAATAATAAGAGTTCCAAGAATTTAAGTTGTTCATGTCTATAATTGAATATTGCTAATTTAGAATTAAAAATTAAAACACCTCATAAAAATTTACTTTTTATGCGCAAACGGTTTCGTTTAGACTGTTATAGACCCCTCGACTCCGCTCGGGGAGACATCCTAATTAAATCTTTCATACTGAACTAGTTTCAGAATCTTTTCCCAAGCTTAGATATTTTTTATCTCGGGTCGCAGAATAAGGAAGTTGAATTAAAGAATTGATGTCAGTTCGAGCGGAGTCGAGAACTATTTTAGTTTCTAAAATTAAGTTTCACTTCTCTCGAACTGACATTTACAGCATCAATGTATCTTTCAAATTGAAACTCTATCAAAACATCTAAAAGTTTTAGATGCTGAAACAAGTTCAGCATGACGGTAGTTCAAAGCACCAGCATCGTCACCCTGAACTTGTTTCAGGGTCTATCATACATAACTATATAAAAATATGTAAATAGGAGCGGAGTCGAGAACTATTTTGGTTTCTAAAATTAGCTTTCAACTACGCTCCACCTGAAACTTGCTATTCTAATTAAAATCTCAAAATGAAACTCTTTAAAAATCTCAGAAAGTATGAGATGCTGAATTAATTCTTACTTTTGAAAAAAGCTTTATTATGTCTATTTCGGTTGAAAATGTTTCAAAATTCTATGGAGATCAAAAGGCTCTAGATACTGTAAGTTTTAGTATTGAAAGAGGTGAGATCGTTGGTTTTCTTGGCCCTAATGGTGCCGGAAAATCTACTTTGATGAAAATATTAACCGGATTTTTAAGCGCTTCTGAAGGTATTGCGAGTGTGAATAATGTTTTGATCTCAGATGATTTGAAAGCAGTGCAACGTTCAGTTGGATATCTACCGGAACATAATCCGCTTTATACCGAAATGTATGTAAGAGAATATCTTTCTTTTAACGCTTCTATATTTAAAATCAAAAAGTCGAGAATTGAAGAAGTGTTAGAAATGACAGGCCTTTTACCGGAAGCCAATAAAAAGATTGAGCAACTTTCCAAAGGATATCGCCAAAGAGTTGGTCTTGCTGCTGCACTTTTACACGATCCTGAAGTGCTTATTTTAGATGAACCCACAACAGGATTAGATCCAAATCAGCTTACAGAGATTAGAAATTTGATCTTAAAGGTTGGAAAAGAAAAAACCGTATTTCTTTCAACTCACATCATGCAGGAAGTGGAAGCTATTTGTGACCGAGTGATCATTATTGACAAAGGTGTAATTGTAGCCGATAAGAAAATGAAGGAACTGCAGGAGCAAAAAGAACAGATCATTCAGGTGGAGTTTGATTATCGCATTGAAGAAGTGGCGTTGAACGTCTTACCGAATTTAGTTTCAGCTAAGAACTTAGGAGGATTTCATTATGAACTAAAATTTGACACTAACCAAGACATGCGTCCGGCTGTTTTTGACTTTGCTCATGATAACGGACTTAAAACACTTCAGCTAAATAGAAAATCTAAAAATTTAGAGACTCTTTTTTCAGAATTAACTACTACTCAAAAATAAGTTTTCCAGTATAAAATTCTTCTACGCTTACAACTGGAGGACGATTTTTAGCGATCACATTTCCGCTGCTTCTAATCTCACCTTTTATAGATTGCTGCGGATTGATAATAAGCTTATTGGTACCTCTATGAAAGATTTGGTAATTCTGAACTATAAAATCTGCACCTTCCAACCTGCCGTCTCCGGCTGCAAAAAATGCATTTACGCTTTCGGCTTTTCCAGTTAGAAAATAATTGGAAACATTATCGTTGGTTATTCTAAGATTTTGAACATCTAGATCTAATTTAAAATCGCCATCGGTATGAATAGAAAGATCTCGCTCCTGATTAACTGACCTCAACCAAAGATCATTTAGTTTTAACGTTCCTTGACTTTCAATGGTGCTACCGCTGCTATTCTGCAACCAAGTAAGATCTGTTACCGTAACATAGACCTTGGTGATTTCATAATCTCTAACCAGATTACAAGAGGCTTCATTGCGAATGCTCAACCTATTGTTTTCAACCTTAACTACCACATCATTCATTAAATTCTCTCCCGTCTCAACCACTACTTTCTGTTCTTCGCCTTGGTTAATATAAAGTTTCACTCTTTCATACACCATGATTTCATTAAAAGGGGAAACTTCTACTTCTTCTGAAATTATATCACCTGCTTTTTTAAAACAATTTGGCGCATCTTCAGAATCACAACTCAACAAAAAACCTACTAATATCAAACAGAACAATCTCTTCATCGCTTTCATTTTATAATCTATATCCAAGTGAAAATTCTACTGCTTCTGCATTAGCTCCATGCGAGCGCACTGTTGCCGAGGCCCAGAAATGTTCGGAGAGCTTTCTTTGTAATCCTAATCTATTATAAAGTTGATCTACATAATTATCATACGGGTAGTACACATAATATCCAAATTGGGTAACTAAAGACATTTTATTAAATGTCAACAAATGCCCCACGAATATCCCAACCCTTTTAGAATCTTCATCTCCTGTGGTTTGCTCTAGGGGAAATGCAACAGATTGATAATAAATATATTCTTCCAACGCCTTAGAAAAGAAGATTTCTGTTCCTGCTTGCAAAGTGCTTTTCTTATTAATTACCTTATCTGCATACGCAGAAATAGTTAAAAATGGATATTGCTTAGAACCAATAACACCGGTAGTATTTACACCGCCTCTAAGAGCAAAATTGTAATGAAAAGGTTCTGTATACTTTTTCTCTTTTGGATCTTTAGGTACAAAATCTGGAGTGTTTTCGGCATCTAACAAATAATTCACTCCAAGGTTGAAGGCAAAAGTATTAGTACTATTGTTTGGTGATTTGAAATCGGCATTAGAATAATGAATAAGAGAAATTCCGGCTTGAACTCCAAATCCTTTATAAATATTCTGTCTTTGATAATTTCCCATTAAATAGGTAGAACTCAAAAATCTTGATCCGTAGGCATTATTTATGTAATTGGTATCAAGATCGTATGGGCTGGTGGCATACGCTATACCTTGCCCTATTCTAGCCATCAAGTTCCGATTAAAAAAGTAAAAATTAAAATGCGCGTAGAGCGCATAATTTTCACCTAAATATTGATTTTGCATGTTCTGATAAGAGAAAGAATATCCAAAATCGGGATAATTATACCTACGCTCCCATTCCTTTAAACCATAAGTTTTTTGATTCAAACTCAAAATAACACCACGAGGATGTCCAGTTATTAAATGGGATATATCCGGATTATGTTCTAAGATAGTACCATAAAAATAATTGGCATCGAAGGAGTAATATTTTTTTATTTCATTTTGCGAATAAGAAATGGAGCTTATAAGCAATAGCAAAAGCAGGGTAATTTTCTTCATACGTGAGCAAATGTAACTTATTTCTCAAAAAACTGCTGCCGCTATTTTTTGAATATTTGAACTTCTACCCATAGAATAATAATGTAAAACTTCTATTCCAGCATCTATCAACTCTTTGCTTTGCGCAATGCACCATTCAATTCCAACTTCTCTTACCTCTGCATTGGTCTTGCATTTCTCTACATTCAAGATCAAGTCTTTTGGGAGATCTATGTGAAATCTATGCGGAATCATGCTGAGTTGGCTCTTTGCTGAAAATGGTTTAAGTCCCGGAATAATAGGAACTGTAATTCCGTTTTCGCGACATTTCTCTACAAACTGAAAATATTTACTATTATCAAAAAACATCTGTGTTACCACATATCGTGCACCGGCTTCTACCTTAGCCTTCAGTTTTGCAATATCATGATCTAGACTTGGAGCTTCCATATGTTTCTCCGGGTATCCGGCTACACCTACGCAAAAATCTGATTTATGGTTTTTTTCTAAAGGATCATCGAGATAAATTCCGTCATTCATTTCGCGAATTTGACTCACCAAGTCTATTGCATAATTATTCCCATTGGTTTCCGGTTTAAAATACACTTCGCTTTTTACCGCATCGCCACGTAACGCCATTACATTTTTGATTCCCAGAAAATCTATATCTATCAAGAAATTCTCAGTATCTTCTTTCGTAAATCCGCCACACAAAATATGAGGTACCGCATCTATCCCGTATTTATTCTGAATTGCTGCGCAAATACCTACAGTTCCTGGACGTTTTCTAACTATACGTTTTTGTAACAAGCCTTGTTCTCTTTCAATATACACATACTCTTCCCTGTGATAAGTTACATCTATAAATGGTGGATTGAATTCCATTAATGGGTCGATTGCATTAAAAATGGAATGTATATTTTCTCCTTTAAGTGGTGGCAGAATTTCAAATGAGAATAAAGTTTTGCCTTTAGCTTCTGTAATATGTTCGGTAATTTTCATTTAAATTTTATTGATCTGCAATTGCAGGATTTAACCATTTTTCGGCTTTTGAAACTGATATGCTTTTTCTCTTAGCATAATCTTCTACCTGATCTCCTTTTATCTTTCCTAAACCAAAATATTTAGCGTGCGGATTTCCGAAATAATAACCACTAACGCTGGCGGCAGGCCACATTGCCAAACTTTCGGTAAGTTCTACCCCAATATTTTCCTTCACCTTTAAAAGTTCCCAAATGGTTAATTTTTCTAAATGATCTGGACAAGCCGGATAACCCGGTGCAGGCCTAATCCCTTTATAATTTTCGGCTATAAGATCTTCATTGGTTAAATTCTCGGTGGAAGCATAACCCCAATCTTTTGTTCTTATTTGTTTATGAAGATATTCTGCAAAAGCTTCTGCCAATCTATCAGCTAAAGCTTTGATCATAATAGAATTATAATCGTCATGTTCTTTTTCAAACTTAGTAGCAAGTTCCTGAGTTCCAAAACCCGTACTTACGCAGAAACAGCCAATATAATCTTGAATTTCTGATTGTTTTGGAGCAATAAAATCTGCCAATGCAAAATTTGGTTTTTGCTCATGTTTCTTTAATTGCTGACGCAGGGTTCGAAAAATGAATTTTTCTTCAGAAGAATTAACTTCAATATCATCATGATTTATAGAATTAGCTTCAAACAATCCGAAAACCGCTTTTGCCTTCAATAATTTTTCATCTAAGATCTTTTGCAGAAGTTTTTGAGCATCTTCAAATAAAATAGTGGCTTGTTCTCCCACTACTTCATCTTTTAAGATCTGCGGATATTTACCGTGCAAATCCCAACTTCTAAAGAAAGGAGACCAGTCTATAAAATCTTTCAATTTGTTAAGATCAAAATCTTCAAGAACCTGAACTCCTAATTTCTTAGGTCTTGTTGGTTGATATTTCTTCCAATCTATCTTAAACTTATTCGTTCTTGCATCTTCTAAAGAGAGATAATTTTTGACTTTACCGCGCTTTAAAAAATTCGTTCTAAAAACTTCGTAATCTGACTTGATCTGAGCCAGATATTTCACTTTTGTACTTTCCTTTAAAAGATCATTTACAACAGTTACCGCACGTGAAGCATCGTTTACATGGATAACTGCATTCTTATATTGTGGATCTATCTTTACGGCTGTGTGAGCTTTTGAAGTGGTAGCCCCACCAATAAGCAACGGAACTATAAACTCTTGCCTTTGCATCTCTTTGGCTAAATAGACCATTTCATCTAAAGAAGGTGTTATCAATCCGCTAAGACCAATCACGTCTACATTCTCTGCTTTTGCAATTTCTATGATCTTTTCTGGCGGAACCATGACCCCAAGATCTATGATCTCATAATTATTACAGGCCAAAACTACGCTCACAATATTTTTACCAATATCATGCACATCTCCTTTAACGGTTGCCATAAGAATCTTTCCGGCACCACCGGTGCCTTGAGAAGTTCCATCTTTTGCAGCTTCAATAAATGGCAATAAATGAGCTACCGCTTTTTTCATTACCCGAGCCGATTTTACAACTTGAGGCAGAAACATTTTTCCGCTACCAAAAAGATCTCCCACTACATTCATACCGAACATAAGCGGTCCTTCAATAACTTCTATCGGCCGAGCAGCCTCTAATCTGGCAGCCTCCACATCTTCGGTTATATAAGCATCGATTCCTTTTACCAACGCATGAGTAAGTCTTTCTTGCAACGGCAACTCTCTCCAGGAAAGATCTGTCTTGCTCTCTCTTACAGAACCGGTAACAGTTTCAGCAAAAGTTAATAATCGTTCTGTAGCATCATCTCTTCTATCAAGAATTACATCTTCCACATGTTCTAACAGGTCTTTCGGAATATTATCGTAGACCTCTAACATCGCTGGATTTACTATCCCGATATTCATTCCGGCCTTGATAGCATGATAAAGAAAGACCGAATGCATAGCTTCTCTCACCGGATTGTTACCTCTAAATGAAAATGAAACATTACTAACCCCTCCACTTACGCTGCAATGAGGTAAATTTTGCTTTACCCATTTGGTAGCTTCTATAAAATCTATAGAATTTCTTCTATGCTCATCCATTCCGGTGGCCACCGGGAAAATATTAAGATCGAAAATAATATCTTCTGGAGCAAAGCCGACTTTATCTACTAAAATATCATAAGATCGTTTTGCAATTTCAATCCTTCTTTCAAAATTATCTGCCTGCCCTATTTCATCAAAAGCCATAACAATAACGGCGGCACCATATCTTCTTATCTTTTTCGCATGGATTATAAAATCTTCTTCGCCTTCTTTTAAGCTGATAGAATTTACCACACATTTCCCCTGAACCACTTGTAAACCGGCTTCAATAATTTCCCATTTAGAGCTATCTATCATAATAGGAACTCTGGAAATATCGGGCTCTGCTACGATCAAATTCAGAAATTTAACCATGGCTTCTTTGCCATCTATCATTCCATCATCCATGTTCACATCGATGATCTGAGCACCTTCTTCTACTTGATTTCTGGCAATTGCCAAGGCTTCCTCATATTTCTCTTCCTTTATAAGTCGGAGAAATTTTTTAGAACCAGACATATTGGTTCGTTCTCCAACATTTATAAAATTGCTTTCCGGAGTGATTATTAAAGGTTCTAAACCTGAAAGTCTTAAAGGTCTTATTTCTTTCATAGTCTTAAACTTCAATAGATTTATGAGCATTAGCGAACACTCGCGGTTTGTAATCTTTGGCTATTTCTGCAATGGCTTTAATATGTGCAGGAGTGGTTCCGCAGCATCCACCAAGAATATTCACCAAACCTTTTTCAAGATATTCTTTAATCTGATTAGCCATATATGTTGCAGACTGATCATACTCTCCAAAGGCATTTGGCAAGCCCGCATTAGGATACGCAGAAACGCCGGAAGTAGATTTTCTGGCTAAAACTTCTAAATGTGGTGTAAGTTGTTTGGCACCTAAAGCGCAATTAAAACCAACGCTCAACAAAGGAATATGAGAAACCGAAATAAGAAATGCTTCTGCCGTTTGTCCGGATAAAGTTCTTCCGGAGGCATCGGTTATGGTACCGCTTATCATCACCGGAATATCTAAAGAGAATTCCTCTTTTAATTCTTCAATAGCAAAAAGTGCAGCTTTAGCATTTAAGGTATCAAAAACGGTTTCTACCAGAAGCACATCTACCCCGCCATCTATCAAAGCTTTCGCCTGTTCTTTGTACGCTTTTTTAAGTCCGTTGAAAGTAATCGCTCTATAACCGGGATCATTTACATCTGGAGACATAGAAGCGGTTTTGTTGGTGGGGCCAATAGCTCCGGCAACAAAACGAGGTTTTTCAGGATTTTCTTGAGTTAGCTTATCTGCAACACTGCGTGCAATTTTAGCCGATTCAAAATTAAGCTCATACACCAGCTCCTCCATTTGATAATCTGCCATCGCCACGGTAGTGCCGGAAAATGTATTTGTTTCAACAATATCGGCACCTGCCAAAAAGTATTTGCGATGAATTTCAGCAATAGCTTCGGGTTGAGTTAGCGACAAAAGATCATTGTTTCCCTTTAAAGAAACAGGCCAATCTTTAAAACGATCGCCGCGAAAATCTTCTTCTGAAAATTTATATTCCTGAAGCATGGTACCCATGGCACCATCTAGTATTAATATTTTTTGTAAGAGTAATTCTTCTATTTTTGACATTCTTGTATATAATATACGTCATCAAAAAAGAAGTGTGGAAAGAATTCTTTTGTTATCTATCTGTAAAACAGTAGAATTTAGCACCTTCTCCTAAAATAGGAGGGTTGCCAAGGTTTCAGCGGGTCTATTCCCTCAACCTTTCTTGATAACGTGATTTAATAAATAAATGAACTTAAAGGAGTAAATATACAGATATAATCTACTCCTCTGCAATGTTTTAAAGAAAATATTTCTTCTGAAATTAAAAAGAGTAATTCCCGGAACGCTCTATTTTTAATTTAGAATTTGATTGTATCCTATTCAGAAAATGCTTCAGATCTTCCTTTTTCTCTTTATTTTGAATTAAGATCTCAAAATCAAATCTTTCATCTGAGCTATCAGTAAAATAAAGATGATTTTTATTTCCATGAATGGAATGCTTCCAGAAACTTGCATATCCACGATAATTAAATCCTAATTCCTTAAGATCAGAAATTAAAAACGACATCTTTTGTCCTTTATAATCTAACGCTATCTTATCTTCTGAAATTGAAATCATGCCTAGATCTTTAGGCTTTATAAAAGATAAACTTAATGCGAAGAAGAAGCTTATGAAATAAACAATATATGCGGTGGTCTTCAACCAGACAATTTCTGGGCTCCAAACAAAAACTATTGCCGCACTTGCTAATAATAGAACGGTACCAACAGCTCTCAGCCATTTAGAAGGATCCCAAGTTCTAACAATTTTGGTTTCGAAGTATTCCACTAACTAATTTTCTCTCCATTCAAACTAATGGAGTAATTGATCTCTGCTGCCTTTTCTAACATTTTAGAAACCGAACAATATTTATCCATAGATAATTTTACTGCTCTTTCAACCTTTGCTGCAGGCACATCTCCCTTAAGAATAAAGTCTAATTGGATTTTTTTAAAAACATTTGGAATAGCTCCATCTTCACGAAAACCTTCTACTTCTACTTGAAGATCTTCCAACTCATGTTGTTGTTTCTTTAAGATCATTACTACATCTATACTGCTACATCCGGCAATTCCTCTAAGAAGAAGGTCCATCGGGCTTGATCCTTTTGGTTCATCTTCAGATTTGTTATCTAAAAGAACGACGTCTCCACGTTCATTTTTAGTTTCAAAAAAGTAATTATCGTTTAGGCGTTTTAGATTGATTTTCATAGCTATAGATTTTACCCAAAATTAAACAATTCCGAAGAACTTTAAGTAACATCTGCTAAGTTGTATTTTTTTAGCTCACTCAATAAATCCAACTCCCGCTGTAGTATTTGTGGCGGTGTCTATTAAAATGAAACGTCCATTTTCAGGATTATGTTCATAGCTATCCGAAAAAAGTTGCTTGCTTAATTTTAAGGAGACTTTCCCTATTTGGTTTAACTGAAGCTGATTTTCGGTTTGTGCAGATTCACCCTTTATTACCTTATGACTTTCAACTTTTTCAACTTTAGCTAAAAGTCTATTGGTATTATGTTGAAGAAGGTATTTTGCTCCCGGCACCAAAGATTTGACATCCATCCAACACAAGGTAGCTTTTAAATATTTTGAAGCTTGGGGTAATTCATTGCATCTAACTATTACATCTCCTCTTGTGATATTTATATCATCTTCTAAAGTGATATTTACCGAGCTTCCGGCTAAAGCTTCTTCGTATTGCTCATCAAAGAAAAAGATCTCTTTGATCTTGCTCGTAGTTAAACTTGGTAGAACAGTAATTGCATCACCAACTTTTAAACTCCCACCTGTTATTTTCCCTGCATAACCTCTAAAATCTCTATGAGCTTCTGTTTTTGGTCTTATCACCGTTTGTACAGAAAATCTAGTTTGAGTCTGCTGAAGAAAATCTTCCGAATTTATAGCTTCTAAATGCTCCAAAATTGTTGCATCAGCATACCAATTCATATTAGAAGATCTATTGGCAATATTCTCTCCCCACAAGGCGCTAACGGGTATAAACGTGATTTTCTGATTTTTAAAATTGCTTTCAGATATCAAATTTTGAAAGTCTTCTTTGATGTCATTAAAGACTTTTTCAGAATAATTTACCAAGTCCATTTTATTTACTGCAACTACCACCTCTTTTAACCTCAACAAATTATTGATAAAAAAATGACGGTGAGTCTGTTCTATCACTCCTTTTCTAGCATCTATCAAAATAATAGAAGCTTGAGAAGTGGAAGCACCTGTTACCATATTTCTGGTATATTCTACATGGCCCGGAGTATCTGCAATTATGTAACTTTTTTTAGGAGTTGAAAAATAAATATGAGCCACATCTATGGTAATACCTTGCTCACGCTCTGCCACCAAACCATCTGTAGCCAAAGAGAAATCAAGATAATCTAATCCTTTTTTTCTGCTGCTTTTTTCAATAGCCTCTAGCTTATCTGAAGTTAAAGATCGAGTATCATAAAGTAAACGTCCTATTAAGGTACTTTTTCCGTCGTCTACACTTCCTGCTGTTGCAATTTTTAAAACTTCCATTTTGATTTTCTTAAAAGTAACCTTGTTGTTTTCTGGTTTCCATAGCCGCCTCAGATCTTTTATCGTCTATTCTGGCTCCACGTTCGGAAATAGTAGCATTGGTAATTTCCTTGATTATTTGCTGAATGGTTGTTGCATGAGATTCTACGGCAGCAGTACAAGTAACATCTCCTACCGTTCTAAATCTTACATTTTTAGTTTTCACCGCCTCATGATCATCTTTATAAACATGTTCTGAAGCTGTCCAGATCATACCATCTCTCTCAAAGATCTCTCTTTCATGAGTAAAATATATCGATGGAATTTCAATTTTTTCTTTTTCTATATAATTCCAAACATCTAGTTCTGTCCAATTGGAAATAGGAAAGACACGAACATTCTGCCCAATCTCTATCCTTCCATTCAACATATCAAACACTTCAGGCCGCTGATTTTTTTCATCCCATTCGCCAAAATCATTTCTTACAGAAAAAATTCGCTCTTTTGCTCTCGCTTTTTCTTCATCTCTACGAGCACCACCAATACAAGCATCAAATTTGAATTCTTCTATAGCCTCTAAAAGCGTATTGGTTTGCAAACTATTTCTGCTAGAATATTTCCCTTTTTCTTCTATAGATTTTCCTTGATCTATATCATCTTGAACATTTCTAACAATAAGCTGAAGTCCCATTTCTTTTACCAATTTATCTCTAAACTCGATGGTCTCAGGAAAATTATGGCCCGTATCTATATGTAAAAGTGGGAATGGAATTTTTGAAGGATAAAATGCTTTTTCTGCCAATCTTACCAATGTGATAGAATCTTTACCTCCCGAGAAAAGCAATACAGGATTTTCAAACTGAGTAAACACTTCTCTAAAAATATAGATAGCTTCACTCTCTAAAGGATTTTGTTTTAAAATACCGTTCATGTTAATTAATTATAAGTGAATTCCGCACTCTCTATTCGAGAGCACTTTGGTAGGATCAAAATAGTTGAATTCGTTTGGCAACTGATGTTCCTTTAAATAAACATCCAACTCTTCATCTGAATATTGATAGAACGGACTTACCTTTAAAATTCCATCTTTACTATAACTCAAAATATCGATGCTATCTCTAAAAGCGGTTTGCCCTTTTCTAAGATTTGTAAACCAAACATCAGGCTTTAATTCTGCCATAGCTCTAGAAAAAGGTTCCAATTTAACCTGATAAGAAAATTCTTGATGATTTTCATCTTCCACTTTTGGAATCCCTCCAAAAACAACATCCCTATGCGCTGTGGTTTGAAGCGGAGTGTATAAAATCACATTCAGTTTTAAGTCTTCTATAAGTTGCTCGGCATGCTTATAGGTTTGTGGAGTATTATACCCTGTATCACACCAAACCACATTAATTTCTGACAATTCTTTAGCTGAAGCATGTAAAATAGCTGCTTCGTAAGGTCTAAAATTGGTGGTCACCACTGGGTTGGACGCCTTACTTATAGCCCATCTTATAACTTCTGAAGGAGTACTGTTTCTAAACTTATCGTTTAGTTCAGCTATTTGCGCTCTTGAATATTTTTTCATTTTCATTCTCTTCCAAAATTGATAGAATTCCAAATTCTTTCATGTCCAAAATACAAGATCATCTTCGTTACCAATTCTACAGATCCTATTGCTAAAGCAGTTTCCACTTGCCCGGTTAGTATCCAAGAAATAGCTACCGTATCTATAGTCCCTATAACTCGCCAACTAATAGTTTTTATAATGCTACGCATTGGTTTCTCTGAAGTGCGATCTAATTTGTAATTAGAATTTATATGTTTTGACTTTAAAAGCATTTGATATTTAAAATATTTACCTATTAACCTATCGGACTAATAGGTTATGCAAAAATAGAATTCCTTTTGAATTAAGCCAACTAAAGAATCTTAAATTAAAGGATTAGCTAGTATAATTGAATTAAGCGCTAAAATTTCTAAGATCTAAGTAAGATCTGCCAATGTATTATCCCCTAGCACTTGCAGCGTACTGTCTCGTACTTGTATCATGAGTTTATGAACAGAACAGGTCACCTCGTCTGGACAATCAAGACACTTTTCGTAGTAATTTAAACTTACACAAGGCAACATAGCAATTGGCCCTTCTAAAACACGGATAACAGAAGTCATATGAATTTCCGTTGGATCTTTAAGGAGATAATATCCACCGCCTTTTCCCTTCTTAGACCCCAAAAGCCCGGCTTTTCTAAGATCTAACATGATACTTTCCAAAAATTTCGAAGAGATATTTTCACTCTTTGCAATTTCTGAAGATTGCACAGGAGTTTTATCTTTTTGTTTAGCAAGAAAGGCCAGCGCCTTTAATCCGTATTTGGTTTTTTTGGAGATCATAGAGCGAAGATAAATAATAAATTCTTTTCTATTTTCTCATTAAATACAGAGGAGCCACCTCCAAAAAAATAAATTACTTTCAATATCTAAATTCTATCTTTTCTGAAAGCTTTAAAATATCAGAGAGAACTCCTCTGGACGTTACAGCGGCTCCGGCACCGGCACCTTGAATTACGATGGGCCTTTCTCCATAAGATTTGGTATAAATCTCAAAAGAAGCATCTGCTTGCTGAAGACTTCCAAATGGAGAACTTCTTTTTTCTGAAACCAACTTCACTTCTAATTTTCCGCTGGCAACATCCAATTCTCCAATATGTCGTAATACCTCATCCTTTTTTAAATTCGATTTACGTTCATCAAACCCAATATTTAGATCTTTCTGATTGTCTATAAAATGAGCAATAGAACTTTTTCCGTTGAGATGACTAGGAATAAGATTTTCTATTGTAATTTCTGAAAGTTCTTTCTTGATCTTGATCTCTCTGGCAAGAATTAACAATTTTCTACCAACATCTTTCCCAGAAAGGTCTATTCTCGGGTCTGGCTCTGTAAGTCCCTTCTCTCTCGCCTCCTGCAACACTTCAGAAAACAACTTATTCTCATTAGAAAAAGTATTGAAGATATAACTCAGAGAACCCGAAAAAACACCTCTCATTTTAGTGATCTCCTCTCCAGCAATGTGCAGATCTTGTAATGTCTTGATAATTGGCAATCCTGCTCCTACGTTGGTTTCGTATAAGAATTGTCTATTGTGCTTTTTAAGCTCAACTCTCAGATCTTTATAGAATTTTTCAGATAAGGTATTGGCGGCTTTATTGGCGGCTACAATATGAAAGCCGTTTCTAATTAGCTCTTTATAATTCTTTACAAAATCTTCGCTGGCGGTGGCATCTACTGCAATTACATTCTGCAATCCTTCCGCTTTAACATGATTGATAATATTTGAAATCTTATAAGGGTGCCCAAATGCTTTAAAATCTGTTTCCCATGAAGGTCTCACCGTTTTTTGTTCGAAAAAAGCGATCTTAGAATTTACCACAACAGGAATATTGATCTCTACATTTAAAGATTTTAAAATGCGCTGTCTGGTTTCTAATATTTGTTTGATCAAAGTACTCCCTACGTTACCTACTCCAAACAGTACTATATTTATCTTTTTCATTTTGTGTTTTATTAATGTTGAATATTGGCTTTAAAAATGTTGCTACCTGAGCATATTCTATTAAAAAGGCATCATGCCCGTGAATAGAGTTAATCTCATGGATGCTGATGTTATTTTTGATGAGTGATAGATTTACGTACGTTTCCCAATTTTCAAAAGGGGTAAAAAATCCATCAGAATTAATAGTTATTATATGAATGTTAGAATTGATCTTGGAAGCTGCTGTTATATGATCTCCACTGCCAAGACTGATATCTGCTGTTGTTAATAGATGATTCATCAATTTATAAGATGCCAATTGAAATCGTTCTTCCAGTTTTCTCCCGTGATGTTCTAACCAGCCTTCTATATTCCAATTAGAATTCTGTTCTCCATGCAGCGATCCAAATTTTGAAATAAAAGATTGCGGACTTCTATAAAAGGTCATTGCCTGCATTCTGGCATCGGCAACCGGGGTATTTGAATTATTCAAGATCTGTTCTTGCACTTTACACAGTGCTTTCACCCAATGTGTGGCTTTATAATCTGATGCAACGGGAATAATATGTTCAAAAAGCTCCGGACTTAAAACTGCCTGTTCCCAAAGCAACGCTCCGCCAATAGACCCTCCAACACCTGCAAATATCTTAGTAATTCCAAGCTGATTAAGTGCTATTTGATAGATCTTGGCAATGTCCCGTAGCGTAAAATCTTTATAATTATTAAGCAGATGATCTTCCTTACCATCATATCCGTTTCCCGGAACGTTAAAAGCCAAGATGGTATATTCTTGGGTATCTATACTTTTACCATCTCCTACGATCTCTTTCCACCAACCGGTATTTCCAATTACCGAAGAGTTTCCCGTAAGTGCATGATTGATAAGCACCAAAGGAGCAGTCCCCAATGGCTTCCCGAAAATCTCATACGTAAGATGAATGTCCTGAACGCTGCCTGCACTATTTTTAAATTCTGATATTTTTATTTCTTGAAGCATTGTTGCTACTTTTAATTATTGATTTGATCAAGGGCAACCGAAACTGCCGCATGAGGATTTGAACATTCCGGCTGCCTTGATCCACCAACAAACATTATTGAAGAATTTTACTTCCTATTTTTGAAAAGGCCTGTTGAAGATCTGCCTTCAAATCTTCTAGATCTTCCAGACCTACAGAAAGCCTGATAAGATCTTTGGTCACTCCTGTAGATTCTTGCTGCTCGTCACTCAACTGCTGATGGGTTGTACTTGCAGGATGAATAATTAAAGACTTTGTATCTCCAATATTTGCAAGTAGCGAGAAGATGTTAGTTTCGTCTGCAATAACTTTTGCAGCTTCAAATCCGCCTTCCACTCCAAAGGTCACGATCCCACTCTGCCCTTTCGGAAGATATTTTTGAGCGAGTTCATAATAATCATTGTTTTCAAGTCCGGGATAATTCACCCATTTTACCTGTGTTTGCTCTTGTAACCATTTGGCCAGTGCCAATGCATTTTCACTGTGTTTCTTAATTCGTAATTCTAAAGTTTCTAATCCTTGAATGATCTGAAAGGCATTGAATGGACTTAATGCGGCACCATGATCTCTCAAACCTTCTATTCTTACCTTAGCAATAAAGGCAGCTTCTTTTAAAGCATCGTGATATACTAAACCATGATATCCGGCAGAAGGTTCTGTAAACTCTGGAAATTTCCCGTTAGCCCAATCAAATTTTCCGGCATCTATAATTACTCCTCCCAAAGATGTTCCGTTCCCGTTGATGTATTTGGTCAACGAATGTATTACGATATCGGCTCCGTATTTTATAGGATTTAAAAGTGAAGGAGTGGCTACCGTATTATCTACAATTAGCGGAACCTTATGTTCTTTTGCTCGCTTAGAGATCTCCTGAATATCTAGCACATCCAACTTTGGATTTCCTAGCGATTCTATAAAGAATACTCTGGTATTTTCTTTGGCAGCTTTTTTAAAATTTTCAGGATCAGATGGATCTACAAAAGTGGTGGTGATTCCAAATCTTGGTAAAGTCACGCTTAATAGATTATAGGTTCCGCCATAAAGGCTACTAGAAGCAACAATATGATCTCCGGAGCGAAGTAATGTCAACAAGGTAGTATTGATGGCTGCGGCACCAGATGCTGTAACCACTGCTCCTATCCCACCCTCTAAAGATGCTAATCGTTGCTCCAAAACATCGTTGGTAGGATTGTTAAGTCTGGTGTAGATAAATCCAGGTTCTGCTAAAGAGAAAAGATTGGCAGCATGGTCTGAGTTCTTAAAAACGTAGGATGAAGTTTGATATAAAGGAACTGCTCTGGTTCCTCCGTTTGCGGTTACATCATGTCCTGCGTGTAGTGCGTTGGTTGCGAATTGTTGTGTGCTCATTTTTATTGAATTTAGTAGTTAGTAATTAGTATTGAGTATTAAGTATTGAGTAAATTAATTTTCGAAAATTGTTCATTGCTCTTTGTTCATTGATAATTGTTCTTGACTTTGCTGTAAAAAAAATCCCTCTGGCTTGTTTGCCAGAGGGATTTAGGAATTGAACTATATAAAACTAATTTATATCCTGAATTTTTGGCAATAGCGGCTTGTTGCGTACATCATACACATTTGCATCATTTGACACATTATAGTTGCTATTGCGAAATTTTTAATCATGTTCTATTTTTAGAATTTAAATTTATCTGATGGCGATTTATAGAAACAAAAAAGCCGCTGCGGTTGGCAGCGGCT
>Ga0209309_10000164_pt1 | contig 87693 bp, 66 predicted proteins | sample COGITO_mtgs_1204_2_FD_184807 | JGI IMG/M metagenome (GOLD analysis project Ga0209309, IMG submission 184807) | Pelagic marine microbial communities from North Sea - COGITO_mtgs_120412 (SPAdes) (version 2) | ecosystem: Environmental > Aquatic > Marine > Epipelagic ... | reverse complement strand
CGTGTTCGGGTTGCTGAGCGTCCATGGCTTGGAGTGTTTCGGGTGGCGCTTGGGACAACGGCATACAAACGACGCCCGGATGCACCGGCAAGTCACTTGCTGCAGCGTCAAAGTGTCCATTCACAAAGACCATTCGATAGGCGTCCAGCCCTGGAATCGGATTCGGCTCACAGCCTGCTGCAGCGACCGTTGCGGTCTCTGCTGATTTCACCTCACTCCACCAAGCAGCGACCGGTGTATATTTCCAGCGCTCCACGCGGCGGTGGGGCACAGGTAAGCTTGAAAGAACTTCGTCGTATGCGCTTCGGGCCGATCCCATGATGCGGTCCAGTGCTTCGACAAAGGCCACACCTTTCTCTTGCGTCGCAGCATGCTGCACCGACTTCGTTGGTCGGTCCATCACTTGGGGCTTGGCCAAATCCATCATGCCACTGCGTCTTCTTTGATCCAGTCGTAGCCTCTTTCTTCGAGCTCTAATGCCAATTCTTTTCCTCCTGAACGGACGATTCGGCCATCGACCAATACGTGCACAAAATCCGGAACGATGTAATCCAACAACCGCTGATAGTGCGTGATAACGAGGAAGCTCCGATCAGGAGAGCGCATGGCATTTACCCCTTCGGATACAACGCGCAAGGCATCAATGTCGAGGCCCGAATCCGTCTCATCGAGGATGGCCAACTTCGGCTCGAGCATGGCCATTTGAAAGATTTCGTTGCGCTTCTTTTCTCCTCCCGAAAACCCTTCATTGACTGAACGATTTCGCAAGCGCCCATCGAGTTCAACCAGCTTCGCTTTTTCTTTGACCATCTCGAGAAAGTCTTTTCCTTTGATGGGGTCCAACCCTTCGTGCTCGCGCTTGCCGTTGACAGCTGCTCGCATAAAATTGATGTTGGAAACCCCGGGTATTTCAACCGGGTATTGGAAGGCCAAGAACAGCCCTGCTCGAGCACGCTCGGTGGCGTCCATGTCCAAAAGGTCCGTCCCATTGAAGTGGACCATTCCCCCATCGACACTGTAATCTTCACGACCCGCTAACACGGATGCCAAGGTTGATTTGCCGGAGCCGTTGGGGCCCATGATGGCATGGACTTCACCGGGATTGATGGTGAGGTTGAGGCCTTTGAGGATCTTCGATTCGTCGATCGAAGCCTGGAGTTCGTTGATTTTCAGCATTATCCTACACTTCCTTCCAATGAGATGGACAAGAGTTTTTGAGCTTCCACGGCAAATTCCATGGGCAGTTGATTCAGCACATCCTTCGCGTAACCGTTCACGATCAGGCTAATCGCCTGTTCCGCATCGATGCCACGTTGGAGGCAATAAAAGATTTGATCTTCCCCGATTTTAGAAGTCGTCGCCTCGTGCTCGACTTGAGCCGTTGGGTTTTTCACTTCGATGTATGGGAAGGTGTGCGCTCCACTCGTGTCGGTCATGAGCAGGGAGTCGCATTGCGAAAAATTGCGGGCATTCGCCGCCGATGGCATGATCTGGACCAAACCACGGTAGCTGTTGTGGCTGTTTCCTGCGCTGATCCCTTTGGAGATGATGGTCGAGTGCGTGTTCTTCCCCAAATGAATCATCTTCGTGCCGGTATCGGCCTGCTGGGCATTGTTTGTCACGGCCACACTGTAAAATTCTCCCACGCTGTGGTCGCCTTTCAAAATACAACTTGGGTATTTCCACGTCACGGCACTGCCCGTTTCAACCTGGGTCCAACTGATTTTTGAACGACGGTGGCATATCCCCCGCTTCGTGACAAAGTTGTACACTCCGCCCTTGCCGCTGGCATCGCCTGGGTACCAATTCTGAACGGTGGAATACTTGATTTCTGCCTCGTCCAAAGCGACCAGTTCGACCACCGCCGCATGCAGTTGGTTTTCGTCGCGTTGAGGAGCCGTGCACCCTTCTAAATAACTCACATAACTCGCTTCATCCGCGATGACCAACGTGCGCTCAAACTGGCCTGTGCCAGATTCATTGATGCGGAAATACGTGCTCAACTCCATGGGGCATCGCGCGCCTTTAGGAATGTAGCAGAATGACCCGTCTGTAAAAACGGCAGAGTTCAATGCGCTAAAAAAATTGTCTCGGGTTGGAACAACGCTTCCGAGGTATTTGCGCACGAGCTCTGGGTGCTCTTTGACCGCCTCGCTCATGGAACAAAAAATGATCCCCAATTCACCGAGCTTTTCTTTAAAACTGGTCGCCACAGAAACCGAGTCCATCACGAAGTCTACTGCCACGCCAGACAGGCGCTTTTGCTCCTCCATCGAAATACCCAGCTTTTCCATGGTGCGGCGCATCTCAGGGTCCACCTCATCCAGCGAATTCAGTTGCTTCTTTTGCTTAGGAGCCGCATAATAACTGATCGCTTGGTAATCCGGCTTCACATAGTTGAGATGCGGCCAGTCGGGTTCTTCCATGGTTTGCCACACCGCAAATGCCTCGAGCCTCCACTGCAATAGCCAATCAGGCTCTTCCTTCTTGGAGGAAATCAAGCGGATGATATCCTCACTGAGGCCTGCTGGCGCCTTGTCCGATTCGATTTCTGTTGTGAAACCAAACTCGTACGATTTGCCTGTGACTTCCTCTAAAACCTTGTCTTTCCCGTCGTATGCCATTGGATCTTTTTTCGATCTGTTGCTAAAAACACACTAATCAAATCGGCGTTCGCTACAATGAAAAACTCTCTCCGCAGCCACATGTTCTGTTGGCGTTGGGATTGTAGAACTGAAAACCCTTTCCATTGAGCCCTCCACTGAATTGCAATTCTGTGCCCACGAGGTACAGAAAGCTCTTCCGGTCTACGACTATTTTTACTCCCTTATCCTCAAACGTTTGATCTCCTTCTTGGACTTCATGATCAAACGTCATTTCGTACATCAATCCTGAACACCCACCACCTTTGACACCCACCCGAACAAAACTGCCCGAGGGTCGCCCTTCTTCTTTCAGCAAATTGAGCACCTCGTCTCGTGCGCTTTCATTGACTGTAATCATCTCTATTGCTTGATTTTGCTGTAAAGATACGTTATTTAAAATCGTTCTAAACTGCGCAGTCAACGCAATGCACCGCGAATAACAATCGTTTGCAACCGATTCGTCGTTTCATCGCATATTTGGGGGACGAATCACACATGACTTCTCCTTCTGCTTCATCCAATCGCCCTTCTGGCGCTCAAATCACCACCGCGGTTACCACGACCGTCGGTATGAGCCTGACGCTTTTACTTATTGGGCTTTTGCTTGTCATTGGGTTTTTGGGGCACCACTGGGAACAAGAGCTTCGCCAGGAAGCGCGTGTTCAGGTGTTTTTTCAACGGGATGTGGATCCAACAGCATTGGAAGAGGCGCGCGAAATCGTGCGAACTGACCCGGGCGTTGAATCCGTTACCTTCATTGATGCCCAAACCGCAAGCCGGGAATTGGAAGCACAACTAGGCGAGTCATTTGTAGATTTCTTAGGCTACGTCCCTCTATCGGACGTCATGGATTTGCGGATGCTCCCGAGTGCGAGTACTACTGAGGCACTTGCTATCGCTGTTCAGCGCTTGGAGGAGATCCCCGGTGTTGCGGATGTTGTTTGGCAAGAAGCCTTGCTCGGACAAATTGAACGCACCATTCAACGATTGGTCGGTCCCCTGATTGGGCTCGCCGCAATCTTTTTGTTGGCGGCCGTTGCCCTGATGAATAACACGATTCGGCTCACCGTTTTTGCCCGTCGATTTTTGATCAAAACCATGCAGCTCGTAGGGGCCCATCCCCAGGCCATTCGAGCGCCTTTTTTGCGACAAGGGTTTTACTACGGAATAGTCTCTGGAGCATTGGCCTTTGCAGCCATCAATGGAATCCTTACGCTCGTTCAATTCCAAAACACCTCCTTCCTCGATCCCTTCTCTCCTTTGATATTAGGCGTGTTATTGGGAATCCTCTTATTTCTTGGTGTTCTGTTCGGCGTAAGTTCCACCGCTTTTGCTGTCAATCGATTTTTGAAAAAACGCTTGGACACCTTGCATTAACTTTGCCCCATGAGTGCATCAAAAAATTCTCCCGATGGGTTCGCCTTGAAACAGACGAACTACCAATGGTTGATCATTGGGATTGCTATTTTGATTGTCGGCTATCTCCTGATGTCGGGAGGTGCCGCAGAAGATCCAACGGCATTCAGCGATGAAATCTTCAGCACTCGGCGGATTACCGTTGCACCCCTCGTCGTATTGCTCGGCTATGGGACCATCTTTTACGCAATTCTAAAGCGCTGATGTCGCCTTGGGAAGCGATTATCCTTGGGATTATTCAAGGATTAACAGAATTCTTACCGGTAAGTAGCTCGGGGCATTTGGAGCTGGGAAAAGCCTTGTTTCAACTGCAAGAAGTTGATTTGACCTTTAGCATTTTAGTGCATGGAGCTACGGCGTGCAGCACGTTGGTGGTGTTTCGAAAAGACATCGCCAAACTCATTGCTGGCGCGTTTGATTCCGACCGCCAAGAGCGACATACCGCTCACCGTTACATCGGATGGTTGGCCCTTTCCACCTTGCCCGCCGTCGCGGTAGCGTTCACCTTGCGCGACCAAATCGAATCTGTTTTTATTGAACATCCCGAGCGGGTGGGGTGGTCGCTGTGCGTGACCGCATTGATTCTCTTTTTGTCTGAGCGCTTATCGGCGGCGTCACGCACCCTCTCGACCGGCAAGGTCATCGGCATTGGGGTGGCCCAAGCATTGGCTATCATTCCGGGAATTAGTCGATCGGGCTCTACCATCGGAACGGCTATCGCATTGGGAATTTCACGTGAGGAAGCTGCGCGGTTTAGTTTTCTCATGGCACTCCCTGTCATTTTTGGTGCAACTGCCTTGGAAATCAAAGACTTCATGGAAGCCGGAGGCGCAGGTACAGGACAAGTGAGCGGCATGGCTTATGCGCTTGGAACAGCCGCCGCATTCATCAGCGGAGTAGCCGCGTGCCAATGGATGATTCGGTTGGTGCGAAAAACAAACTTGAATGTCTTTGCCCTTTATTGCCTCGCTGTGGGGCTGCTGGCCGTGTGGTTCATTCAATAAATTCAAGGAGCATGACTCGATTAATCCTATTCATGTTAATTGGCGCCTTCTTCTGGACAGGTTGCTCCTCGGTAACCTTTACCGAACCCATGCCTTTGGGGCGCAGAGATTTGAATCAATTTCCAGCAAAATGGCAAGGAACGTGGACCGATGGGGACAATCTCACTGTGGAAATTCACCCGTCCATGGTTTTCGATGAAGGCTCTGAAGATACAATTCAGCTTGGAGAACAAGCGAAATTGCGGCGATTCCATGGGTATCTGGTGTTAAGCCAAGGCCTGGATGACCCTTCCCGATGGTCCGTGACGTTGGGGCGCAGATGGAAGGATGAAATCTACTTGTGGAAATTTGATCAAGACGACGCTGATGCCGTCGCTGTGTGGAGTGAAGTCCTCAACACCGCAGCCGTTGAGCAGGTTGAGGTCTTAGGAAAGACAACCCATGTGTTGTCACCCGAAAATAACGCCGCCTTTCGCAAGCTTTTGACCCAGGGGGGACTCACATCCAGCGGAACCTTGCGCAGGGTGACTGCACCTATTGTGCCGACGCGTTAACAGCAACTACATCCCAGTTAACCAAAGACATGAAAGCCGATATGTAGGCTTTTCGACGGTTTTGATAATTCAGATAATACGCATGCTCCCACACGTCCATTCCCAATAATGGGGTGCCCGGTCGATCGACAATTTGGGACATCAGAGGGTTGTCTTGGTTCGGTGTACTCGTGACTTCCAATTGGCCTTCTTCGTTTCGAATCAGCCAAGCCCATCCGCTTCCAAATCGCTTGGCCCCAGCGGTAGCAAAAGCTTCTGTGAATGCCCCCACAGAACCAAAGGCCGACTCAAGTTCCTCCCGCAATGCACCTGCCGGTTCTGGAGAGCCTCCCGGAGTCAAAGTCCTCCAGTACAACGTGTGGTTGTAGTGGCCTCCTCCGTTATTTCGCAAGGCCGTTTGATCTGGCTGGAGCGTCCCCAACAGATCCACAAGCTCCATTCCATCATAGGCCCCATTGGCTGCACCTATGGCTTTGTTCAGCTTGTTGACATACCCCGCATGGTGCTTTCCAAAGTGAATTTCCATGGTCGCCGCATCAATCCGAGGAGCCAAGGCATCAAATCCGTAACCCAGCGCCTCTTGCTCGAACAAAAAAGGCTTTGGCTTCATCCCTTTTACCGGTGCATCCCTCTCTTGCGTGCGAGCGTCGCCCGTTCCACATCCAACGAATGGTGCAATTAACATGCCTGCACCCGCAGTGCCAGCCAATTTCAGGAAGGTTCGTTTCTTCATAAGACAAAGATGCGTCTTCCACTTCAAACTGTGCACATTCGGCACAATGCTTGTGCACGGTCAACCGTTCAACACTGTAGTTTCGAATGGAAGAATCTCAATGAAACGTCTGCGCATAACTTTATTGGTAATTGTCCTCTTGATTCTCGCCTGCGGGGGAGCTGGCATCGCTTGGTTGGCATCCCATGAGGACCGCCTGACCGAGCAGCTTCTCCGTGAATTGGATGAGCGGCTGATCACAGATGCGCACATCGAAAAAATCGAATTGGACCTTTGGTCGCATTTCCCCGATGTTTCACTTGTTTTGAATGGCGTCTGGGCCATGGACTCGTTCGGGTCAAATGACACCTTAATCCAAGCAGGTCAAATCCAACTCGCATGCCACGCCCTTGCACTGCTGCGCGGCCAATACGAACTCTCAGAGCTGAGTATTTCTGACGCCCAATTGAACTTACAAAGCACAGAGGATGGCCAATGGAACACCGACGTTTGGCGCACTGCCCGCGCAGATACCACCTCTAGCAGCGCCTCTTTCTCTATCCAAAACCTGACATTCCTGCGCACGGCTGTGCGAGCAGATAACCGGACGGTCCACGTGGATGAAGCCCGCGTGCAAATCGCCTGGAGCGACACCGGCCTCTTTGCCATTGGCGAAGGGGTTGTTGGCACCGCAGAGACACCGGAATTCAAAACGAAGAGTCCGTTGGATTGGGCAGGTGAGTTCAGATGGAATCCCACCTCTGAAGCCGTCTGGATTTCGCTTACCGAGGTTCTCTGGAAGGGGTTAGAAGCTCAATTTGAAGTGGAAAAAGATGGTGGCCCATGGCGAATCGAAGGCCATGCCAGCCACATTTCGCTGTCGGCATTTAAAGCGCTGGTTCCACTCCCCTCACCCTGGAACAAACTCTCCAGCGCAACAACAGCCAGCGGCTCCCTCACCTGGGCGGATAATGTCTTCAAATCGAATTGGGTGATTGACTCGGGGACATGGCAAGTTCCTTGGGAAGATCGCATGGTAAATGCCAAGGGAGACGCGCGGATTTGGGTCACATTTGACAACGGGCGATGGCGAGCTGATGCCCCTGCTGTCAACCTCCAATCCGAAGGCTGGAATTGGCAAGGAGCAGTAAATCGAATCGATTTCAAAACAGGAACCTTTCAAACCGAGGGCGCTGGTCAAGTAGATTGGGGTGCCTTGGAAAAAGGCTTACTCCCGTCTGGAAATGAGTGGCCACATTCGGGGCTCACCACATGGAACGGAAAGGCCGAACGACGCACCAGCGGCTGGGAATTTGAGGGTGCGTTTACCGCAGATAAAATGGCAGGGGAATGGAAAGGGGTTCCATGGACTGCCCAAGCAACCGGCGAGGTCAATAAAAACATGGCCACCGTATCGTCATTTCAAGCCCAATGGGATGAAATCCAACTCGACGGTGACCTCGAAATCGATGACTTCAATTCAAAGGATAAACCAACGAGCATTGGGGGAACTATTCATCTTCCGCAATGGGCTTATGCCGCCACAGATTCTTCCGAGACTTTTGCCTTGCAGGATATGCAATTGCCCGCGGGAATCGCCGTCGATTTGGAAGCTGAAGTCGGCCATGTCGCCTATGAAAATTGGAGCTTGGATACCGTTCAGTTCCGCCTCACAGGAGATCCATCGCAATGGCAGGTATCGCGGTTTAAAGCGTCCACCTTGGAAGGCTCCCTGACCGGAGATGGCCAGTGTTCATTCGCCCCGGACGGTTCCAAGGCAGCCTTTCTCATCCATCCTAACGTAGTCCATTGCGACCTCCCCTCGCTTTTTAGGGCATTCAATAATTTTGATCAAACAACGCTCCGTTCCACCCACTTGAGCGGCAAACTTGAAGTGTCTGGCTCTGTGCAGTTTGACCTCTTGACCAACGGTGAGTGGGACCCCTCTAGCCTTGATGTTTTGGGAGCCTCCTCCATCGAACATGGCTCGCTCAAGGACCTTGAAGCTTTTGAAGACATCGCTGATTACTTGCGCGGTCACCGCATGATGGCTCCGCTTGTCGATCCCGATGACCTCAGCGAACGCCTCGCCGATGTCACCTTTGATCACCTCGAGTCCCCGGTATACATCTCCCGAGGAGTCGTGCAAATCCCGACCGTTGAAATTCGCTCCTCTGCGATGAATATTACCCTTGAAGGTCAATACGGTTTTGACTCCTCCATCGACTACACACTGGGGTTTGCCATGCGCGACTTGCGATCCGCTCGTGAGAGTGAATTTGGGCCCATTGAAGACGATGGTCTCGGACAGCAGTTTTTCATCTCCATGCAAGGAACGGTTCAGAATCCAGTATATAGCTGGGACCGGGAAGCCCAAAAAAACCACCGCAAAGAAAATTTCCAGCGCGAAAAAGAACTCCTAAAAGACCTCTTCCGTAAATCGACCCCATGAACGACCAACCCACAAGCTCCGAACTCTTGGCAACGGCAAAAGCGGCATTGCAATCTTGCCTTGAACAATTGGATCAAACCGACCCCGATTGGGCGAACATTCACCTCCAACTCGGGACTTCCCAGCGCGCCGTAGCCGTAGCCGAGCACTTGGCATCGATTCAGTCCGTCGCGCAAGAGCAGCACATCGAGGCCGAGGAAGTGGTCGTTCCATCCGAGTTAGTCCAGGAAGAGGTGGAAATCATCTCAGAGGCGGAGGCCCTGGGCCACACACCCCAATTAGATCCGACCGCAATCAAATCTAGTCCAGCAACAACCTCGCCTGCAGGAGGTCCCTCCCTTGCCGAAACATTGAGTGAACAAAAGCTCGTTGCCCTCAAAAGCGCCTTAAGCATCAATGACCGGGTGCGCTTTTCCACCCTGCTCACCGACGGTGACGTTCCCGCATTCATGCAGCTCTGTGAAACCATTGAACGCTGCAGTCAATTCGAGGAAGCACAAGTGCTCTTGCTGGAGTCAACAACAGATGTGGATTGGGAAGATGAAGACCAAGGGGGATTGGCTTTTCTCACCCTGGTTCGTCGTTTATTTGTGACAGCATGAGCGACTCAACTGCCCAGAATGGCACCCTCTATCTCATTCCGACCCCAGTTGGAAACCTCGGTGACTTCACACCGCGTGCTGTGGACATTCTGCGCGAAGTAACATTCATCCTCGCCGAGGATACCCGAACGACGGGCAAACTGACACATCATTTTGAAGTTGACACGCCGCTGAAGGCCTTTCATCAGCACAATGAGCACAAGTCCACTCCAGGATGGATCAATGCTCTCCAAACGGGCCATTCGCTGGCCATATGCTCTGACGCCGGTACTCCGGGAATTTCTGACCCCGCCTTTCTTCTGGTACGCGCATGCACCGAACAAGGCATCCCCGTTGTTTGCTTACCCGGAGCAACCGCCTTTGTGCCCGCACTTGTCGTTTCGGGGATTCCCTGCGATCGATTTGTTTTTGAAGGCTTCTTACCTCACAAAAAAGGACGTCAAAAGCGAATAATTGCATTGGCTGAAGAAGAGCGCACGGTGGTGTTGTACGAATCTCCTCACCGCATCTTGAAGTTGCTCAATGAAATAGAAACCCATTGCGGGAGCGATAGGTGGGTCGCTTGTTCTCGGGAAATAAGTAAGTTACATGAACAAACCGTCCGAGGTCCGGCGTCTGAGTTAATCGCCCACTTCACCGAGCACGAGCCACGTGGAGAGTTCGTTGTGGTCATGGCCGGTAAGCCTTAGAACAAGCGTCCGTGCAAATCGCTGACCTGACGTATTCCCACCAATTCGAGCTGACTGTCCTTTGGGCGTTCTACGTTGCGCGTATGGCCCGAATAAAAGAGCCTTTTCATTCCGAGTCGACTGGCCTCAGCAATGCGCTGATTTATGCGCGGAACAGGGCGGATTTCACCGGTCAAGCCGACTTCACCAGCGAAAGCTGTCCCCCATGGAAGCGGGACATCCAACACACTGCTTAAAATAGCTGCTACCACGGCCAAATCAATGGCTGGATCCTGCATGCGCAACCCCCCTGCCAAATTCAAAAACACATCCTTCGATCCCAGCTTGAAACCGCACCGCTTTTCTAAAACTGCCAGCAGCATATTCAGCCGGCGCAAATCAAACCCCGTTCCCGATCGCTGAGGCGTTCCATAAACGGCTGTTGAAACCAAGGCCTGTACCTCCACCAGCATGGGACGCGCTCCTTCGAGCGCTGCAGACACGGCCGTTCCGCTCAAGCCTTCGTCGTCAGACTTTTGACCCAGTAGCGCATCCGATGGGTGCTCTACTCCCATCAACCCCGTACCCCTCATTTCATAGAGTCCCAACTCTGCTGTCGTTCCAAACCGATTTTTGACGGCCCGCAGCATCCGATACGCGTGGTGGCGTTCTCCTTCAAACTGGAGCACAACGTCCACCATGTGTTCCAACACCTTCGGGCCTGCCAATGAGCCCTCCTTCGTAATGTGCCCCACAAAAAAAACGGGAACATGATGCTGTTTGGCATAGCGCGTAAAGGCCGCTGCCGTCTCTCGTATTTGAGAAACCGAGCCAGGGGCTGACTCTACCTCCGGTAAAAACATCGTCTGAATGGAGTCGACAATCACCATGGACGGCTTGTTCGCCTCCAATTCACGCAGAACAGCTTGCGCATCGGTCTCCGCAAAAACAAACAGGGACGGGGGTACTTGACCAAGTCGTTCTGCGCGCATCCGCACCTGTTCTGGACTTTCTTCTCCGGCAATATAAAGAATGCGGTTCGCTCCCTTGGCCATGTGAAGGACCGATTGAAGCATCAAGGTCGACTTGCCAATTCCTGGCTCACCCCCCAACAAAATAACCGCGCCTGGGACCACTCCCTGGCCCAATACCCGGTCGAGCTCAGCATCACCCGTTGGGGTTCTTCCCAACTCCAGCACCTCAACATCTGCCAGAGGTCTGGCTTCAGCTGGCTTTAACTGTGGCGATTTCCTTCGCTCTGCAGGCGTGTTGCTCCGGACCGTGAACGCTTCGAGCGTATTCCATGCTTTACAGGAGGGACATTTGCCCACCCATTGAACCGAATCTTGGCCGCATGAAGAGCAGACGTAGTGGGTTTTCGATTTGGCCAAGTTACCTCTGAATCAGTCGCGCAAAATCGTCACGTGCCCACTTTGTTCAATGCCGCTTGGTAGGCGCAAGTTGTACCAGTACGTTCCTGTTTCACCATTGTTGGGACGCCACGCGGATTCATTGGTGTAATTGTTACTAGCGTATACCTCTTGTCCCCAGCGGTTGTATATGCGCATGTAAACATTGTCGTACACTTCAAGGCCTTCAATGTGGAAGTCCTCATTCATGGCATCACCGTAATCAGGCGTAAAGACATTTGGGATGGTCAACGCACAATAATCAATCACGACATCCCATTCTTGGCGCACACCACCAACTGCGCAAGGGTTGATTGCTGATCCAACCAATTCAATCCCGTATTCCCAACAATTTTGGTTCAAGGTTGAACTCACTACGGTCATGATGTCCACAGGATTGCCAAAGTAAATCGTCGTGTCCGGGCACTCCACCCACCACTCATATTCACCAGCACCATCGATCCAGTCGGTACCATTCCATGTGGTAGCATGCAGCTCAAAATCGTACTCCACTTCGGGACACAGCGTCAAATGCGGATTATCTTCTCCATTAGGCGAAGTAGCTGGTATTTGACGATAAGGGTTCGACCATGTCCAGTACTCAACCCCATCGTCCTCTCCAAGGAATGGTTCCGGCTCAATTGCCGGTGGCAAACCAATGTACAAATAAGAGCATACGGTGTTGGTCTCACAACCAAATGGATCGGTATAGTCCATGCAAATATCTTGTCCATCGTATTCACTCCCATCTATTACTTCCCACGTCAAATCGGTGGAACCATCGGGCCATACCACGGTATATCCATCAGGCAAGTCAGGAATGACGACACCTACTCCATCTCCCAAGCAATCGATGGTCATGCTCTCCAGTGGAAGCGGAATATCGCCGACGATGCTAATGTCCGCGCAAGCTTCACCTTGTCCGCATTGATTTGAAACCTCCACACAGAATTCTCCCGTTTCAACAGCGGAATATTCTTCTGCAATCTCACCCGGAATCAAGTTGCCATTGAAGTACCACTCGAACTCCAAATCTGGCGTATCCGGGCTGGTCGGATCTAAATAGACTTCACCGCCTTCACACAAATTTTCATCCTCCAAACTCGGTTCAGGCGTGAATTGAGAATACAGCGGAACGGACGCTGACGCAGAGCCACAACCATTGGTTACAACAATGGATGCGTTATACGTAGTCGTATTCGAAAATGAGAACTCGTTGAACGCCACATCATCATCCCCAGGAGCAGACCAGTTCAACGTTGCCGTGCCTCCTATGTCATCTACTTCAGCAAAAACCGTCTCCGACTCCCCATCGCACAGCAAATCATCGATGACGGTAAGTTCCACCGAAGGCTCCTCGGTGATTTCAATGTCGTAGCAATAATCACTCTGGCACGTCTCCTCAGCAAAGCAAATCTCATAGAGACCGTAACTCGTAGGTATGAACTCCGTATCGTATTGATCCGTATTTGTAAACTCCCAACCGTCTACTGGAGCAGACACGCAGGTCCATTCGCCCGTGGCTGGAGATGCGATGCATTCAGATGGAGAGGTGAAAATCGTGCCCGGTCCCAAGTCGCTGATTTGAGTGGCATTCAAGAACCCACAGTTGTAGACAGAGACGGAAAGCACATCCGAATCGATGGAGGCGTCTTCATAAAAGACGATCTCAATGTTATCTCCTGCGACAATGTCAAAATCAAATTGTTCGAAGGCACTGCTCGATGTCAGGATATAGCTGTCATCATTGATAATTACCTCCAAGTAACTCCCTCCCCAACCCGAAGACTCGTTAGAACTCATGTAAACCAAGAATGCTCCCTCTTGCGGGCTGGAAAAACCGCCTTCAAATACAACCGAACTTGGAATGCCGTCGCAGAACGGATCAATGGTTACCTCCGGAATGAAGGATCCAATGGTTTCAATGATAAAGACTCGCTGTCCTTGACAGCCATCCTCGTCCGTCACCAACAATCGGTAGGTCCCTGCGGTGAGTTCTGCTCCCGCGTCACCCACATAGGAAACCACCTCTCCGCCCAATCCATTCCAATCTGCATCCCATTGATAAATATCGTACTCCAGTTGCTCGAGCGAGTCCACTACAACCAAAGCGGTTTGCCCTGGACAAACTGCAGCCGGATCTACCACAACATCCGGTAAAAAGTAAGGGCTTTGATCAACGTAAAACTCCTCAACAACGGTGCACTGGTCGATGTAACCTGTGACAAAAAATGTCCCCCCGTACGAGTAGGTGTTCGTGTTCCCTGGTGTTCCATTGGACCACACAATTTCTTCAAAGTCACCTGTTGCCGTTAGGGTTAACTCCCCTCCAGCACAAATAGCGGTGTTGCCATCAACGGTCAACTCTGGCAGAACAATATCCAAGACTTCGAAGACCAAGGTCGTCACCGTTTCACCCACTGGTGTGCCGTCATCTGTCGCTGTAATGGTAATCTCCTGAATCCCTACATTCTCAGGCAAAGCTGTGAAAATCCCCGTAATATTCGCCAAGTCATCTTCCTCTGTGATGGTGTAATCCCAACCGGGAACATCCGTGGAGGTCACGGTAATGGTCTGATTGGGCTCAGGTCCGAGGAAGCTGAGGTTCATGTCGAAGGTATTCCCCAAGCACATAAATACCGTGTCGCATCCCACGTTGGCCGTAGGGAATGGGGCCAGGTTCTCGCTGTCCTCAGCGGAGTCCATGACGAAGTTTCTGTAATTCAGCCAATGCACGCCATCGTCCGCATCCGGACCTGTGCCCTGCGGCCCATTGTAGGTGTCGTCCAGGGTATTAAACCGACCGAATTGCAGGAAGGGGCCAAAATCCGGAGCGGCATCGATACCAACCGTAGCCGGGCTATCCCCGCAGCAACCACTCGAACCCCCTACATCGCCGTGTGCCCAATCCATTTCGAGGTAGCACATCTGCGTGTTCGCACCGTTCGGCAAATACGTTGATTCTTCGCTCGTGATGACGATTTGATAGGAGTTATAAAGATCCTCTCCCATGTTGTAATACCCCACATCAATGAAGTTAATAAGCACTTCATTTTCCGTCACTTTATAGTAAATATCTCCAGACAATCGGTAATCTGAATCGGCCCAAAACCCCGCAATTTGAGCCACCTCGTCCGTCGTTACGGGGAACTCTTCCGGTGTCCAATCGATGGTGTAGTTATCGAAAGAAACCGAACCCTTGGAGTTCAGGTAAAAATTATCAAACGTGATTCCATAGAGATTGAAATCAAAGCCCATCTGGATTGGCGGTGTTGAAAAATCAACATTGATGCCTGCTCCAGCCGTGTAATATTGATCGTCTTCGGTAATCAGGGTATAGGATTCGTCAGGCTCCACCCAACAATCACAACCACCCGTCATTTGCATGCGCTCCGCTTTTCGGTCAGCAATCTCTTGCGCGTGTTCCGCCTTCCACCTGGCCTTGTGCTCCTTCAAAATACGCTTGGCCTCTTCGTGGTCATAAACATCCGAAGACCGCATGACCTCCCACTCATCACGTGTCATATTCAATACCGCTCCCTTGTACGAACCATACCGCTCAAGCACACCCTCAATTGAAGTCTCAGAAGGCTGCACGTAAGGTGCTTGATCTGCAACATTTTGGCTGGTGTATTCCACTTGGGCTGCAAGGCCAAAGGCCAGCAGGCCAAATATTGCTGTTAGTAAGATTCGACTCATTTCAACAGGTTTACAGGTTTCACAGGTCAGCTCAAAATTGGAAAGCTATGATTATCAACAATCAAACGACCACAGAATTCGTAAATATAGGACAATCCTGAAGTACTCGAAATATCCGCAACAATTCTTCTAAAAAGCATCCGGTTGCAACGTAGTTTTGAGGAACATTCGTCCTCGATGAAAAACATCCGAAATTTCTGCATTATTGCACATATTGACCATGGGAAAAGCACCCTGGCCGACAGGTTGCTCCAAACCACAGGAACCATCACCGAACGGCAGATGCAGGACCAAGCGCTCGACGATATGGACCTCGAACGAGAGCGTGGGATCACCATCAAAAGCCACGCCATTCAGATGGTCTATACCGCGGCCGATGGAGAGGAGTACATCTTTAATTTGATTGATACGCCAGGACACGTCGACTTCAGCTACGAAGTCTCTCGATCCATCGCCGCTTGTGAAGGGGCCCTCCTCATTGTAGATGCAACGCAAGGCATTGAAGCTCAGACGATTTCAAATCTCTACCTCGCTTTGGAGCATGACCTTGAAATCATCCCCGTCCTCAATAAAATGGATTTGGACTCTGCCGACATGGAGGTAGTCGGAGACCAAATCGTGGACCTCATTGGCTGCTCTATGGACGATATCATACCGGCTAGCGGTAAAACCGGCTTGGGTGTGGACAAAATTCTGGAGGCCATTGTAGAACGGGTATCAGCCCCGAAAGGTGATCCTGATGCCCCCTTGCAGGCCATGATTTTTGACAGTGTTTACAACCCCTTTCGAGGAATCATCGCTTATTTCCGCATCCTAAACGGCCGACTAAAAAAGGGGGATTTGGTCAAATTTTTCGCGACCAACAACGATTACACCGCAGATGAAATCGGTGTTCTAGGTATGGATCTCATTCCCCGCAAGGAACTGGCCCCCGGCGATGTTGGGTACATCATTTCAGGCATCAAAAACGCCCGAGAAGTCAAGGTAGGAGATACGATCACACTCAAGGAAAACCCCTGTGAAGATCGCATCCACGGGTTTGAAGATGTCAAGCCGATGGTGTTTGCTGGGATTTATCCGGTCGATACGGAAGATTACGAGGAACTTCGCGCATCCATGGAGAAATTGCAGCTCAACGATGCCTCATTGGTATTTGAACCGGAATCCTCCGTCGCCTTGGGCTTTGGCTTTCGATGCGGATTCCTCGGGATGTTGCACATGGAGATCATTCAAGAGCGGCTGGAGCGGGAATTTGATATGACGGTGATCACCACCGTGCCGAACGTGAGTTATCACGCATACACCAAAGATGGCGGGATGCAGGTTGTCAATAACCCCTCTGATTTGCCCGTTCCGAATCACTTAGAACGCGTCGAAGAACCGTTCATCAAAGCTCAAGTCATCACCAAGAGCGAATACATCGGCCAGGTCATGAGCTTGTGCATTGAAAAGCGTGGGGTTTTGTTGAACCAAGTCTACTTGACTTCCGATCGAGTGGAGCTTTCGTTTAATATGCCCCTCGGAGAAATCGTATTCGACTTTTACGACAAACTCAAATCCGTCTCCAGGGGTTATGCGTCTTTCGATTACTTCCCGGATGAGTACAAGCCTTCTCACTTGGTGAAACTTGACATTATGCTCAACGGAGACGGTGTCGATGCCCTCAGCGCCCTCATCCACCGCGATAACGCCTTTAATCTTGGAAAGAAAATCTGCCTCAAGCTCAAGGAATTGATCCCGCGTCAGCAGTTTATGATCGCCTTGCAGGCCGGCATCGGCGCCAAGATTATCGCACGCGAGACCATTAAGCCCGTTCGAAAAGACGTCACGGCAAAATGCTATGGCGGTGACATCACTCGAAAGCGAAAGTTGCTCGAAAAGCAGAAAAAAGGAAAGAAGCGTATGCGCCAAGTAGGGAACATTGAAGTACCTCAATCGGCCTTCCTCGCCGTGCTCAAACTGGACTAATTACGTCTTAAATGCCGGTGTTGCGGCGGAATTTTTATTCGCCAGTTGACCGCAGGCTGCATCAATGTCCTTCCCCCGAGAGCGCCGGACATTGACAATTACGTTGCGGCTTTCCAATAGCGCCACAAAGGCGTCGACCCGCTCAGGATCTGCTTGTTCGAATTCACCGCCATCAATGGGGTTGTATTCGATGATGTTGACCTTGCTCGGAACCCGGGCACAAAAAGCAGCCAGTTCTCGAGCATCCTCCAGTTCGTCATTGAAATCTTTGAAGATGATGTATTCAAACGTCACCCGCGTGCCTGTCTTGGAGTAAAAGTACTGCAGCGCCTCTGCCAAAGCGTCCAGGTTATTGGACTCATTGATGGCCATGATGCGGTTGCGTTTTTCGTCGTTCGCTGCATGCAATGAAAGCGCTAAATTGAACCGAACTTCATCATCTCCGAGTCGCTTAATTGCCTTGGCGATTCCAGCCGTGCTCACTGTGATGCGCTTGGGCGACATACCAAGTCCGGGGTCTCCACAAATGCGGTCAATGGATGCAAGCACTTCTTTGTAATTCAGCAGTGGCTCTCCCATTCCCATGTAAACGATGTTCGTTAAGTGCTGCTGATGGTGATCCATGGCCATGTCCCGAATCATTTCAACTTGATCGTAGATCTCGCCTGCACTCAAATTCTTGAGCAACTTAAGTCGACCCGTCGCACAAAATTTACAAGCCAAGCTACATCCTGCTTGGGAGGAGATGCACGCCGTCATCCGTTTCGATGTTGGAATCAATACCCCTTCTACCACCTGTCCTGCCCGCACATCAAATGCACATTTGATGGTCCCATCCTCGCTGTGCTGTTGGTCTGCGATGGCGACTCGCTGCAGCGTAAAATTCTCTTCCAACCGCTCTCTAAGCGATTTGGAAAGGTTGCTCATTTCTTCAAATGATCCCGCTCCTTTTGTCCAAATCCATTCCTCTACTTGCTTCGCCCGAAAAGGTTTTTCTCCCAATTCCAGCATGGCTTCCTGCAATTCGGAGGGCGATAACGCGCGGATGTCTTTCCGTTCCATGATAGAGCAAAGATACTCGCTCGAACCTTGGTGCTTGTTTTTAAATAAGCGGCGTCTCAGACTCGGCAGCGAGGGGCATTCCTGCATCACCGTTAACATCAATCATGAGTTGAATCAACCGCTTTCGGACATGTTCCTTTTTTCGAACAGCAATCGGTACGTCCTTCCCGTTGGTCAAATGCAGTGTACCGTTCCGGTGGCTAAACGATTGAACCGACGCAAGTCGCACCAAAAAGGAATTGTGCACCCGGCAGAAAATAGAATCCTGCAGCATGACTTCGATGCGCTTGAGGTTTTTCGAAACCGTTATCCGCCTGCCCGAACTTAAATAGAACGTGGAATAACTGCCTGAAGCCTCGACGTAAAGAATTTCTGAATGACGCACAAAGAAACGCTGCCCCGAGGTGATGAGCTCGATTCGTTTTCCGCCAGGCGGCTGTTGAGGCGATGGCTCCTTTTCAATCCGAAGTTTGTGAATGATTTTTTTCGCGCACGCGATCAAGTCATCCTGATCAACTGGCTTCAGTAAATAATCAAATGCCCGCCGGCGCAAGGCTTCCACCGCATATTCGTGGTAGGTCGTACAGAACACCACGTAAAAGTTTCGTTCCTTGAATCGATCCAACAGCTGCAATCCCGTCTCATGGGGCATCTGCACATCCAAAAAAACCACGTCAGGCGTCAGTTCATTCACCAATTGGAATGCTTCGACGGCGCTGCTGGCGGTTTGAACCACATGAAAGTCGGGGCAATGCCTTTCTATTTGCCGGCAAATCGCTTGGCGCGCGTGCATTTCATCGTCCACAACCAAGCAACGAATGGGGGTGTTCTCTTTTGTCATCCTTTTGCTATTAACACCTCAAATCAACAGCGCAAATGAAAAGTACCGCCGACCTTTTTTGCGTCCGCACATGATGAACTCACATTCGCACCGCTTGAGCAGCCTCGAATACCCTTCTTCCCATCTGGACGATGCGGTACACGTCAGAAGGCAGCTCATCGGTTCTGTGTTCATCTTTTTTGAAACCCGTGCGGACCACGACCAGATCCAAAGATGGCACCGACACTACGAACTGGCCTCGCAACCCTTCCATGCAGCTGAACGCCAGGCCATCCTCTGTCCGGCCCAGCCAAATTTGATACCCGTAATGGTCCACAGTGCATTCAGTCGTCGTTTCATTGATCGGGCGAATCAAATCCGCCATGAAAGTTGAATCAATCAATTGATTTCCGTTCCAGTTGCCAGCGTGATTGATCAACTTTCCAAATCGAGCAAAGTCTCTGGGTGTTGCGTAATAGGCCGCAAAACACCGCTCCACACCTCCTTCTTCATCCGACGCATCTAAACCCCAAAACGCCTTGTTTTCCGCGCCCATTGGCTGCCACAGACCGCGCTCCACCCAATCGCTCAATGAGCCCCGGTCTAATTTCGCGATCAGCTCCCCAAGAAGCATGGTGTTCCCCCCTTGGTACTTCCAGTCTGTCCCAGGTTCCGAGGGCACACGATACTGCTCCAACAAACTCGTTATATCCGCTCGGTAGTAGGCCTTCGCCATGAACCCAAATGGATTGCTATAATCCTCTCCAAACGTAATGTGGGTGCGCATTTGAAGAACTTCCTCTACGGTCAAGCCTTTGCCTGCGTCGCCTTTGAATCGTGGGATGTAGTCCGCCAATTCGGCGTCTACATTGACCAAGCCTTGGGTAACGGCAAGGCCCGTTGCCAGCGCCACAATGCTCTTGCACGCGGAAAATGAGTTCGACACGGTGCGCTCATCAAACCCTTGCATGTAGCGTTCAAACAGCAACGTATCCCCGTGAAGAACTAAAAAACTCGCCGACATATATTCCTCGTGCCATTTTCGCTCCTCTTCGGTGAAATCCATCCCCCACACCGGCTTCGAAATCCATGCATGCGCTGAATCGGCGGATTCAATCGTCCTCAAATCGCGGAATTCTATGTCATCGATGTTGGAGTTTTTCCACCCGCGCAAATACGTTTCTTGGATTCCGCCCCAGATGTATCCGTAACCAGTAACCTGTGTTCCGATCACAGCAAGGAGAATTACAAGGCCCGTAATTTTTAGCGCTTTCATGATTCAGAATTTTTACGAAGTTCGGCCAAACCTACGTGCCACCCGAACAGGTTCGTCAAGTGATCTAAAATCTTCGCTTTCACTTCCTTTACATCGATCTCCCTGCCGCATTCCTGGGCCAAAGAAGTCACGCCGCGATCCCCAATTCCACAGGGCACGATGAGGTCAAAAAACTGTAAATCTGTATTCAGGTTGAACGCAAACCCGTGCATCGTTACCCAACGCGAGCATTTCACACCGAGTGCCGCAATCTTCCTCGCGCCCATTCCCTTCTCAACGTCCACCCAGACCCCGGTAAGTCCTTCAATCCGTCCTGCTGCGACCCCATAATCTGCACACGTCCGCATGATGGCTTCCTCCAAATACCGCATGTACTTCCCGATGTCGTTGAAGTACTGATCCAAATCTAAGATGGGGTAGCCCACCAATTGCCCAGGGCCGTGGTAGGTAATGTCGCCCCCCCGGTTGATGGGAAAGTACTCGACACCAAGGGCCTTCAACCGCTCAGGTGAAGCTACCACGTGCTTGGCGTCCCCTGATTTGCCCAATGTCAACACATGAGGATGCTCAACAAAAATCAAATGGCTTTTCGGCACCTTCAATGCCGCCGAATCTCCTTCTTCTAATCCTTCCAGTCCTGCGTTGCGTCGGGCAATCTTTTGCGCTATGATTTCCTTCATCAGCACTTCTTGATGACGCCAAATAGGCTCGTACGGCTGACGGCCTAAATCATGAAACGTGACAAGTGGTTTCACTGTTCATGGAATTTTGGAAAGCGCGTCTTTGAGGTGATCAATGTTTTTGATATCCACCGGATCCACTTGAGACCGTTCTGCCAACAACAAGCTCAACCAATCCCCGACGTGTACCAAATCAAAAAAGCGCAAAATGCCGTTCTCCCCATCGCCTTCAACCACAACAACATCGGCCCCTTGGGCTTGAAAAATCTCCATGCATACGTCCATTCGGATCCTGGTTCGCGGATGATCCTCTGGCGTTTGAAGCATGAGCGCCACGTAGGTCTCGTCCCCGCCTTCCCAGCCCACCAATTCGTTGTGGTTCATCTCTGGAAATACATGATGACTGCACAGCAATTTGCTGTTTTCATTGAGCTGTTGACGCCACCGTATTATTAAGCCTTCTTGCGCCGCGTCAGCATACAGCAAAACGCTCCGACCTTCCACCAAGTTGGCCAATGCCTCGGCACGCTCCATGGCATTGGTTTGATTGGATAAAAGGTGTTCGGCAACATGACCAAAGCTCTCGTATGTTGCTTCGGGTACCAGCCCTGCCGCATACAATACATGCATGACCGATGTAAAAGCATATCCAAATTGCGACCGCGGTGGCTCGCCACCAGGGATGCGAACCGAAGGCCAATCATACTGGTCGCACCATTCCCCGAGTTGCCCTCCTGAAGTGATTGCAACCACCCGGGCCCCTCGCTCCCGGGCCGAGTTCAATGCCATCAACGTCTCCTCGGTGTTGCCCGAATAACTGCACGCCACCACCAATGTCTCCTCGCCCGTCCATGCCGGAACGCCGTAATCGGAATTCGCTTGAATGGGAATGGGACTCGCATCCGCAAGCATCTTGGACGCAATAACGCCGCTTATGCCGCTCCCTCCCATGCCCAATATCAGTGCCTGCTTCGGGGTCCAGCCCCCGAAATCGATGGGCGTTCCTTGAACGATTTCCCATGCGCGCTGCATTTGACCCGGAAACGCTGTAATCAATGCCCTCATCTGCTCCATTTCAATTGGGTTTATTCTTTCCATTCAAAGGTAAGGCCAAACCGTACCATCCGCCCGGGCTGCAATACGCTTCCGCGATCTGCATATTGCACGTCGAAGGCGTTGTCCAATCGCACATGGCCCTTCCACGACAATTGATTCCCGTCGCCGCCGCGGAACGAAATTTCCGCACCCCACAACTGAAGCAACGCTGCATCCGACCACTGCAAGGCCACACCGGTTCGATCTTGCACGCTACCCCGCACCGTCCAAGCAATCGGCCCCTTGCCAGCCACTCGGACCAAGGCATCGTATTTCAATCGGACAAAATCCAGCACATAGTTGGATGTAAAACCCTGTGATGTGCGGCTCGCATCCATCCACGTAGACGATACCCGTGCGTGTTGAATGTGAATCCGATCGGTGGATGGCTGCTGGTATTGAATCGCAATGTCGCCACCCCAAAAATCTACGGCAGATAAGTTCGTCGCTTCAAAGACGTCGCTGCCATCGAATCGCACCCAGTCGATGAGGTTGGTTCCCCGACGAAAAAACCGAGTGGACTCGATGAACATCGCCCCTTTAGCGGGAGAGGCTAACTTCCAGCGAGCGCCCGCCTCGAGTTGATCGGACTGCTCAGGCTGGAGGTTTTCGCTCCCGACTGCGCCTCCGAGGTTGTAGTACAGGTCTGTAAACGACGGGTGGCGAACCGAACGACCAGCCGAACCGAAGAAGCGGCCATTGGATCCGACCGACTTGGTTAATTGAACTGCTGGCAACCCAAACATCCCAAAACGAGAATTGGCATTGACTCCGTAAGTCAACGTCGCGTCCCAACCCTTCCCCTCGCGGTGGGCTGAAACATAGCCGTCTAAATTCTGACGATCATCTCCTCGGGTATAGACATCCGCCTCATTTTCTCCCTCCAAGACAGCGCCAAGACGATTGGACCGAATAACCTCGTTTCGCACATCAGCCGCTGCTGAAAAGGTCCAGCCCTCCGATTCCCACTGCGCCAAGGCATTAGCTGCTGTGACAAAGGACCGATGCTGGTTGGCTCCGGGATACCATGATGCTCCCGGTGCATAAAGCCCCGCGGTATCGGGTTGGAACCACTGGGCAACGTAAAACCCATCGTCGGTCAGGTTATACCACCCCGCGCCTTCCCGGTAAAGTTCAAACCGATCCGCATGGTATCGTCCGTGAAGTCCCGCCTGCACCCGCAACCGATCTTTTTCCATTTCCCAACTCAGCTGAGCAACGGCAGAACCCGTTTCTTCATACTGATCCGGATACACAGAGGTGTAAAAATTCTGAGCGCCGAACGCCTTGGATTCTGCTGCTAAGAGCCCCTTCCAACGGTGGTTACCCTGTGCCCAATCCATCCCGTAATACAGCCGTTCGATTGTGGCATCTGCATTTTCAATATGGCCCAATGTCGATGCCCTGGACAAACTCACATGATGAATGACTTGACCCGTTCTCCAATCCACGTGTCCGCGCAATCGCTGCCAATCAAAGCTCCCAAGTTCTGCCGTAAACGTCGCTCGGTTGCCGTCTCCTCCTGAATTTGTTTCCATGTTGATCGCACCCGAAAACGCCCCTACGCCCGCCCAAGGGCCTGCGCCAGATCGGACCACTTCAACGTGGCCCAAATCTTCTGGGTCCATTGGAATGTTCATCAAATGGTGGCCCGTATGCGGTGCACTCCAACGCATGCCATTGACACGCAGGGCGACCTGCTCAAACGATCCTCCACGGATGCTAATATCTGTTTGGATGCCCCATGCTCCGCGTGACTGAACGTCCACGCCGGGCACAAATTCCAAGGCCTCTGAAATCGAAGCTGATGTAGACCATTCAGAAGGCTCCAATACGGTCACCGCTTTGGGGGAATTCAACTTTTTGCGGGCGACAAAATCCACCCCCTGAACGGTGGCCTCTTCCAAGGCAACCTGAATCAAGAGTGAATCCGTGGATTGGGCCGACACATTGGAGAATGCCAATTGGCCAATGGTCGCTAAGCTAACGACGGGCAACAAGTATGTTTTCATGGTAAAAAATGAACCGTGTTTATTCGGCCCAAAGCTACAGTGACATTCCGACATCGGATTACCTTTGTGGCATGCAACGATCGGAACAAGAACGCGTTCGGCGTGAGTCACTTGCCTCGCTCCGTGCCATGGGCATCGAGCCATACCCCGCGGCCGCTTTTACTGCAAGCCATCGCTCTAAGACTTTGACGGCATCATTCGAAGATGGTCTGCAAGTGACCCTCGCTGGTCGGCTGATGAGCCGGCGCATCATGGGAAAGGCATCCTTTGCAGAAATCCAGGATAGTGAAGGGACGTTTCAATTGTATCTGAACCGGGACGAGCTCTGTCCTGGAGAGGATAAGGAGCTGTACAATACCGTGTTTAAGAAATTGCTGGATCGGGGAGATTTTATTGGTGTTTCCGGTGAGACGTTTACCACAAAAACAGGTGAACAAAGCGTTAAAGTCCAGTCCCTCATCGTTCTTTCCAAATCGCTCAAGCCCCTGCCGGCGGTTAAAGTCGAAGAGGACGGAACGGTCCATGACGCCTTCAACGATCCAGAATTGCGGTACCGAATGCGGTACGTCGATCTGGTCGTCAACCCGAGTGTGAAACAGACATTTGAAGCGCGATCCAAGGTCATTCAGACCATCCGAACGTCCTTTGACCGCGATGGGTGGTTGGAAGTGGACACGCCGGTTCTGCAGCCCATTCCGGGAGGAGCAGCGGCACGCCCGTTCGTCACGCACCACAATGCGCTCGATACGCCCTTGTACCTCCGCATCGCGAATGAATTGTATTTGAAGCGATTAATTGTGGGGGGCTTCGAGGGGGTGTTTGAATTTTCGCGGAACTTCCGCAATGAGGGCATGGACCGCACACACAATCCTGAGTTCACCGTCTTGGAGTTGTATGTTGCGTACAAAGACTACCATTGGATGATGGAGACGACGGAAAACCTGCTGTCCGACATTTGCCAGGCTGTCCACGGCACGACCCAAGCCACCCTTGGCGGCGCAGAAATCAACTTCGCTCCCCCGTACCAGCGCATCACCATGCGCGATGCCATCTTGGAGCACACCGGTATTGATATTGATGGGAAAACTGAAGCCGAGCTCCGCGCGGATTGCGCCAGCGTCGGATTGGAGACGGATGAATCCATGGGCAAGGGCAAATTAATCGATGAGCTCTTCGGCGAAAAATGCGAGCAACACTACATCCAACCGACCTTCATCATGGACTATCCGGTGGAAATGTCCCCGTTGACGAAGGTTCATCGGAATGACCCCGCTTACACGGAACGTTTCGAATTGTTCATCAATGGCACAGAGGTGGCGAATGCGTACAGCGAGCTGAATGATCCCGACGACCAGCGCGAACGATTTGAGGAACAGCTTAAACTTGGCGAACGAGGAGATGACGAGGCCATGTTCATTGATCAGGACTTCCTGCGCGCATTAGAATACGGGATGCCACCGACCAGTGGCATCGGAATCGGAATCGACCGGTTGGTCATGATGTTGACCAATCAAACTTCCATTCAAGAGGTTCTGCTCTTCCCACAGATGAGGCCCGAAGTCTTTGCCTCGGGACCTGACCTCTCTGGATTGCAAGCCTTGGGCGTGCCTGTATCATGGGTGGAACATGTCGCTGCCGCCGGGTACGACTCTCCCGCTGCATTCGAAGGGTTGAGCCCCGGCGGATTGCGTGAAAAGCTGAATGGATACCGTAAAAAGAACAAACTGGATGTGCCCGCGCTTACCTTGGAGGAGGTGGAAACCTGGCTTTCCCCTCAAGCAAACTAACCATGCCTGCATCATTTACTCAAGCAACTGTCGTCTCCGTTCTCAAAACGGTACACGACCCTGAAATCCCCGTTGATATTTACGAATTAGGGTTGATTTATGAAGTCAAGATTAGCGGTGATAGCTTCGTTCATATCGAAATGACCCTCACTTCGCCCAATTGTCCCGTGGCAGAAAGTTTGCCCGCGGAAGTGGAAGAAAAAGTCGGCAACATTGAAGGGGCGACGGGGGCAAAAGTGAACATTGTTTTCGATCCGCCATGGACGCAAGATATGATGAGTGAGGAGGCTAAACTTGAACTGGGTTTCCTTTGAGCGATTCATCACAACCGACAAGAGGCATTGCCATTCTGGGTAGCACGGGTTCCATTGGAACCCAGGCGCTCGAAGTCATCCGCGAACAGCCCGAAATACTCCACGCTGAGGTTTTAACCGCCCATCGCAATGCCGAGTTGTTGATTCAGCAGGCACTTGAATTCAAACCCAACACCGTTGTCATCGGAGATCTCTCCCGACTTGGCGAGGTTAAAGACGCCCTGTGGGAGCACGGAATCAAAGTTTACGGCGGTCCTGAAGCTTTAGAACAAGTGGTCGAGATGGAAGGGATCCAAGTTGTGCTCACCGCTTTGGTTGGCGCCGCAGGCCTAAGACCGACTCTTCGAGCTATTCGGGCCAAAAAAACCATCGCACTCGCCAACAAAGAAACCTTAGTCGTGGCGGGAGAATTGGTCATGCAAGAGGCACAAGCTGCAGGTGTAGACATCCACCCGGTCGATTCGGAGCACAGCGCGATTTACCAGTGCCTCGCAGGGGAAATTCTCAATCCCATCGAAAAGGTCATCTTGACGGCCTCTGGAGGACCATTCCGCGGGCAATCCCGTGAAGAATTGATGCGTGTCACCAAAGCACAAGCGCTGAAACATCCCAATTGGGACATGGGCGCGAAAATTACCATTGACAGCGCCTCCATGATGAACAAAGGGCTCGAAGTCATTGAAGCCAAATGGCTCTTTGACGTTCGCATGGACCAAATCGAAGTCGTGGTACACCCCCAAAGCATCGTGCACAGTTGCGTGCAGTTTGAAGACGGTTCAATCAAGGCCCAATTGGGATTACCTGACATGAAACTGCCCATCCAATATGCCTTGGGCTACCCGCGCAGGCTGGCAAATTCATTCGAACGGTTCAGCTTTTTTGATCACCCGCACCTGACTTTTGAAAAACCTGATTTGACGGCCTTTCGCAACCTTCAGCTCGCATTCGATGCGGGAAACAAGGGGGGAAATGCACCCGCAGTTTTGAACGCAGCCAATGAAGTCGCTGTTGCCCGGTTCTTACAAGACGAGTTGAGTTTCATCGGTATGACCGATGCGATTGAACATGCCTTGAACCAAGTCGATTGGGAGAGCCGGCCCGACTTATCTGATTTGCTCGCCTCAGACGAAGCAGCTCGCGCCGCTGCTCAGGCGTTCAACCGATAGGCTTTGGTTAGACGGTCATGATATCCGACTCCTTCTTGGCGAGGATCTCATCAATTTTCTTGATGTAGCCGTCGGTCAACTTTTGAACCTCGATCTCCCCGTCCTTGGCTAAGTCTTCACTCAACCCATCGGCTTTAGCGGATTTAATGAAATCGTTCGCATCCTTGCGCCCATTGCGAACGGACACACGCGCATGTTCGCCTTCGCCTCGTACTCTTTTCGTCAGGTCCTTTCGTCGTTCCTCCGTCAACGGAGGGATATTGATCAAAATAGACTCCCCGTTGTTCATGGGGTTCAAGCCCAAATTTGCATTGATAATCGCTGTAGCGATGGGGTCAAGCATCGATTTCTCCCAAGCTTGGACTGTCAACGTGCGGGCATCGGAGGTGTTTACATTGGACACTTGGCTGAGCGGGGTCATGGAACCATAGTACTCCACCATGACGCTATCTAGCATCGCAGGGTGAGCCTTCCCGGCGCGGATTTTCGTCAATTCAGCTTCCATATGAGCAATGGCCTTTTCCATGGCCTCATGCGCTGTATCGAGCGCCATTTGAATTTCCTCTGACATCCGTTCTAATTCAGTTAAACGTTCACTAAAGTACCCACATCCTCTCCAGAAATCAATCGCCCGAGGTTACCTTTTTTATTCATGTCAAAAACAACAATGGGCAGGTTGTTTTCATTGCAGAGCGTAATGGCCGTCAAGTCCATGACCTTCAGCCCCTTTTTGTAGACCTCATCGAAGGTAATGGTGTCGAATTTCACGGCGGTTGGATCCTTTTCTGGGTCAGCTGTATAAATACCGTCTACGCGCGTTCCTTTGAGGATGACATCTGCATCGATTTCAATGGCTCGAAGCGAAGCAGCAGAGTCGGTTGTGAAGAATGGGTTGCCCGTTCCGCCGCCAAATATGACCACGCGTCCTTTCTCTAAGTGACGAACGGCACGGCGACGAATAAAGGGCTCTGCTATTTGCTTCAATTCGATGGCGGATTGTAAACGGGTATCCACACCCGCAATCTCTAACGCACTTTGCAGCGCCATGGAGTTGATAACGGTTGCCAGCATTCCCATGTAATCCCCCTGCGTGCGCTCCATACCACCCTCCTCGGCCTGCACTCCCCTGAAGATATTGCCCCCACCGATCACAATCGCAACTTCCATCCCCGTGTTCACCACGGATCTAATCTCCTCCGCATACTGCTTCAACCGGTCATTGTCTATGCCGAACTGCTTTTGGCCCATTAATGCCTCTCCACTCAGCTTCAGAAGGATTCTCTTGTATTTCATCGTAGCGGTAAATATCCGAATATTCCGCAAAGGTCAGACATCAAAAAAGGGCCACCAAAACGGAAGCCCTTTTTTCAAAAATGAACAGCCCTGATTTAGTCCAGTGCTGAGCGGCAGAAGCCGGTCACTTTGGTTCCGCTGCCGAGTGAATCGACATACTGCGCAACGTTCATTTTCCCATCCTTGATGAATGCCTGATTAACTAGCGTAGCTTCTTTGAACCACTTCTTCAAGCGGCCCTCTGCAATTTTCTCGGCCATTTCCTCTGGCTTTCCTTCTTGGATCGCTAACTCTTTTCCGATCGAACGCTCTTTGTCAATCAAATCCGCAGGAATGCTCGTTTCATCGAGTGCTACCGGCGCCATCGCAGCAGCTTGCATGGCAACGTCTCGTCCACCGTCTCCAACATTCGCGCTGAATCCCACAATCGTCGCAAGGCGATTGCCCGGATGGACGTATGCTGCCACCTGTGTAGCATTCAACGTGTGGAATGAACCCACTTCAATTTTCTCACCAATCTTACCGATTTGCTCGGTGATCTTCTCTTCAATCGTGATGCCTTCGCCAGGAAAACCAGATGCCATCAAGGCCGCTTTGTCCGTGATGCCGCCTTCCAATGCCACGTTCATGATGCTCGTAGCTACTCCTACGAACTCATCGTTCTTGGCAACAAAGTCCGTTTCACAGTTCAGCGACAACAACACGCCAAAGTCACCTGCACCATTCACGGATGCAATGACGGCGCCTTCACCAGTCTCACGATCTCCGCGCTTGGCAGCGACTTTTTGACCCTTCAGTCGCAAAATCTCAATGGCCTTGTCGAAATCACCTTCAGCCTCTTGCAAGGCTTTTTTGCAATCCATCATGCCCGCACCTGTTTGCTTGCGGAGCTGATTTACTTCTGCAGCTGTAATGCTCATTTCTATTGGGTGTTTTTACGCTTCTTTCTCTTTCGAGTCATCCTCCCCGACCTCTTCAGCAGGGGCAGCAGCCTCTTCTGCAGGGGCGGCAGCTTCTGCAACTGGGGCAGCAGCCTCTTCTGCAGGGGCGGCAGCTTCTTCAGCAGGGGTAGCAGCTTCTTCAGCAGGGGCAGCAGCTTCTTCAGCTGGAGCTTCTGATTTTGCCTTCTTTGCGGCTGCCTGAGCATCCGCTTGGTCCTTGTCTGCCTTTCGGTCCTGCAATCCTTCCGCAATCGCTTGAGCCAGCACATCCATCACCAAAGCAATGGAACGTCCCGCATCATCGTTAGAAGGAATGGGGAAATCCACCGGACGGGGGTCCGAGTTGGTGTCCACCATGGCAAAAACTGGAATGCCCAGCTTTCTTGCTTCGGCCAATGCGATGTGCTCCTTGACCACATCAACAATGAAAATGGCTGCTGGAATTCTCGTCAAATCAGAGATAGACCCTAAGTTTTTTTCCAACTTCGCACGCTGTCGACTCACCTGCAAACGCTCTCGCTTTGACATGGTAGTGAGCGTACCGTCCTGCTCCATTTTGTCAATCTGGGACATCTTGCGCACTGCCTTCCGAATCGTGGCAAAATTGGTCAACATACCGCCAGACCATCGCTCCGTTACATAAGGCATGCCGATGGCCTTGACGCGTTCTGCGACGATGGCTTTAGCTTGCTTTTTTGTTGCGACGAAAAGGATTTTCTTTCCGCTTTTCGCAATTTGCTTCATCGCTGATGCTGCTTCGTCAAGCTTAACGCCCGTCTTATGCAGATCAATGATGTGAATTCCTTTCTTCTCTGTGAAGATGTACGGCGCCATGTGGGGATTCCACTTGCGCTTGAGGTGGCCGAAGTGAACTCCGGCTTGGAGCATTTGCTCGAATGTTGTGTTTTCCATGTTTACTTTCCTGGTTTAAGCAACTCCTTGGTAGTCGGTTCGGATTTCATCCGGCGAGTCCAAAGGGTTTGGATGCTAAACAATATTTCAATAAAAAGATTCCTAATAGAGGGGGGCCATTAACGCTTAGAGAACTGACTCTTCTTACGCGCTTTCTTCTGACCAAACTTCTTGCGTTCCACCATACGGGGGTCACGCGTTGTCAATCCTACTTGCTTCAGCGTGGGCTTCCAATCGGGGTTGATTTCGATCAGCGCCTTGGAGATCGCCAATCGCACGGCTTCCGCTTGACCGGTGATGCCACCTCCATCGACGTTCACTTGAACATCGTACTGTCCGATGGTCTCCGTGAGCATAAAGGGTTGGTTGACCTTGTATTGCAACACAGACGTCGTGAAATAAGCGTTCGCCTCCTTCTTGTTGACGGTGACGCTGCCTTTACCAGGCTTCATGTACAAACGAGCAACTGCTGTTTTGCGACGACCAGATGTATTAATTACTTCCATGCGATGTGATGATCAAGCGTTCGATTCAAGCGTTCAGTGTGAATGTCTCAGGTTGCTGAGCTTCGTGTTTGTGGTCCGGCCCTACAACAACGTGCAGGTTTCGGAAAATCTCGCGTCCCAAAGAATTCTTGGGGAGCATTCCGCGTACAGCATCCTCTACCATAGCAAAAGGCTTTCGCTTCATTTGCTCCCTTGCAGTTCGCTTACGCTGTCCACCTGGATAGCCTGTGTAGCGAATGTATTCCTTGCTATCCCACTTGTTCCCGGTCAAAACAATCTTCTCTGCATTGACCACGATAACGAAGTCTCCGCAATCAGCGTGTGGGGTGAAGTTGGGCTTGTGCTTTCCACGAAGGCGCTTTGCGACTTCGGATGCCAAACGGCCCAATGTCTGGCCTTCGGCATCAACAAGCAACCACTTTTTTTCTGCGTTCTCCTTGTTGATGGAGCGGGTTTTGTAGCTCAAAGTATCCACAGCTCTGTGTTTTGATAGTTCAGATTCTCCCCGAAATTGGGGGTGCGAAGATAGCAAACGGATGTTTACAACCCAAGCCAACCTGTGGACAAAAATTTCAACTTCACTTATTTATAGTGATCAACGGTCCCAGGGGAAGGGTCAAAAATGGCCCAATTGCCTGATTTATCAACCCCTTGAGAGCGTCCTTCGATGGATTCTTGGACATCGTGCTTTTGAAAATTCACCCCATCTGGAGCCACCAAAAAAAGCCTTTCTCCCTCGGCTGAAATGCCAAAATCAAATGAGTTTCGACCTCCTTGGTAGCCCAGCCAACAGGCGCCATTGGGAAGGAGAACCGATGAAAAGGTCCAGCCAGGACGATCCAGTGCATCTGTAATTCGCCATCCCTCCAAATCGCACGGAGTATCTCCTTGGTTGAACAATTCGATAAAATCAGCCGGCACCCCCTTGCCGTTCACCTCCGTGATTCGCAGCTGATTGACCGTGCACGGCTCGCATGAAACCGCCCTCATACGTTTGACCGCTGTCCCACCTGCATACATGCGTGCGGCCGGAGCATCGTTCCTTTTTATAGTGGCATCAGGCAATGTCCAGGTGGTTTTGACCCGAACGACATGCGACCGCCATGGGTCATCAGCTCGCCACTCATTCCCAAATAAATACGACAAGCCCACTGCCCAATTCTTAGAAACGTCCCACGACGCCGACGTCTGCCACCGTTCGCTCCATTTGCCCTCTCCGCGGTAAAACACCTCCCAGCTCGCGCCAACTTTCGTTCGCATTGGAAGTGGGCGTTCGTATCCTAAGCGCATCCGCGTTGTTGGTTCCCAGCGTGTCGTTCCTAGGTCGCGCCATGCCAAGAGCGGATTCCAGTCCTCTGTCCACATCAAACGCCCCTTCACTTTACCTCGACCAGCCTTCCAGTCCCCAAGCAAACGCAAAGCGCCCCTTCGCCGAGGTACGTACCCCCCTTCTTTTTGCTGGCGCTCAGAAAAACGCCATTGCGCATTCATGCTCCAGTGCTTGTCCCATTGGTATTCGATTGCCACGTCCAAAAGTCCTTGGTCATGCCAGCGCATGCCTTGCGTCCACCGATTTTCCCACTGCAATGACCAAGAAAGGTCCTTGTTAATGGCTTGCTTAAGCCCCGATCCAAGCCATAATTCTTCATCCACGTATTGCGCACGAGCGGATGAAGTAACCATCACCGCCAGCAAACCAGCAAGCACGAGGAGAAAAAAACTGCGCACCGCTTTTAGATATCTTTAAAAATACGCATCGTCCCCAAGTCTATCTCCTCTTCTCCTTTTTCAATGGTAAAGGACTGGACAATGGCAATGTCAGGCGCATTATTGAACATCGGCATCGTATCTTCACTGTAAACGTAAACCGTGTAATCCCCTGGACGAAGCCCGTAAAACACGAACTCTCCGTCGAAATTGGTTTGAACCCGGTCATCGGGACCCACCCGATCTCCATAAATGATAAAAACATCTTCATCCGCTGCCGGAGCCACTACAGCGCCCGCTGGATTGGTGATAACCACGCGTTGTTCCACTTCCACCGCACCTGTAACGACGGCAACTCCGCCTTCTCCCGCCGTTCGCGTGCACCCAACGATGACAATGCTGGCCAACATAACCAAGGCTAATTTTGACATAAATCCGTTCTTTTTAAAAATGCTTCCACTTCTTACGGCTGCAAAGTAGGGACTGAATTAATTTCGAACCCAATCAAATGACGAATCTCATGGTTCCGCACGAAGAACATTCTCCACTCCAACACACTGGCCTCGGCGAAGGCCGAATTGAAGTCATATGCGGCCCCATGTTTTCTGGAAAAACTGAAGAGTTATTGCGACGCGTTAGGCGGGCACAAATTGCTCACCAGCCAACCATCATCTTCAAGCCCTCAAAAGATACTCGGTATAACAAGGATCAGGTCACCTCACACGATGCCAATGCCCTGCCGTCTGTAACCGTCCAATCCAGCGAGGCCATCGTTGCTTATCTGCGGGCGCAAACCAAACCCATCACGGTCGTTGCAATCGATGAAGCGCAGTTTTTCGATGCCGATTTACCTCGCACTTGCGCCCATCTTGCAGACCAAGGTGTTCGCGTCATCGCCGCAGGGCTTGATTTGGACTTTAAAGGCATTCCCTTCGGATGCATGCCTGAATTACTAGCCTTGGCCGAGGAGGTCACCAAATTGCATGCCGTCTGCATGGAAACAGGCCGACCTGCTCACTTTTCGCACCGAATTGCAGGAGGCGATAACACCGTCGAAATCGGTGAAAAAGACCGGTACATTCCCCTCACCCGCCAAGCGTTTGTCGAGGCCCGGAAGCAAAATCCAGGAGAAGAACCTTCCGCCTCATGACGGTCGGTGCCTGGAAATCTTGGTTGCAAAACCCCAACACGTTGGACCATAGACTGGTCGAACGCGCTGCGCTACTCGAGCAGGATCAACCGTTGTTCATTACCCAAGATTCTAGGCAATTCGCGCATGCTCCAGCGGCGGCAAATGCCTTTGTAGCGATTGCAGGCCTGTGGCACGACGGACATGATTACGTGAACGATGCCTACGCGGAGGGTGCCCGTTATTTCATTGTTTCTGAGGACGCCTCCATTCCTGATTGGGAAGATGCCGACGTGGTGTACACCGCCGATCCCTTAGAGAGTTGGCAAAGCCTTGCTCGGCATTGGCGCGATGCTTGTGACCCTCCTGTCATTGCCATTACAGGAAGCAATGGCAAGACCACCGTGAAGGAATGGTTGATTCAGTTGCTCTCCAAACACATTGATGCATACGGAAGCCCCCGCAGTTTCAACAGCCAAGTCGGTGTGCCTTTGGCTTTAGGGGCCTTGCAACCTCAGCATGAATGCGCCGTAATTGAAGCCGGCATTTCAGAGCCCGGGGAAATGGAGCGACTCGAACAATGCATCCGACCGCGTTATGGCGTGTTGACTCATTTGGGAGATGCACACGCTGAAAACTTTTCTTCTCCTTCGGACTTAAGGGCTGAAAAACTCAAGCTCTTTGCTCATTGCCAATGGGTCGTTGTGCCCGAAGGGCTGCATCAAGCTCGCAAATCACTGGAGCTCATGGGGGTCACCGTGCACACGTGGGGGGCAGGTGCAGAGCACGCGCTGAAAGTTAACAGTTTTGTCCATGTCAATGGGCGCACCATCGAAGCTGTTTGGAACCAAAATCGGTATGTGTGGTCCGTTCAGTTTACCGACGAAATTGGCTTTCGCAATGCGATGACGGCTGCGCTCACGGCTTTGGTATGGGGCATGGATCCTCTTGAGGTGGGTAAGTCGCTCCTCGAATTTCAAAACCTCGACCACCGCATGCAGCGCATTCGGAAGTCCGATGGGCTTTGGGTGCTTTCTGACGCATACACCAATGACTGGGACGCGCTTCAGCTCGCGTTGCTTGATCTCAATCGCATTCCCGAACCGGCCAAAAAAGCCGCCATCGTCGGCCCTATTCCCGGCATGGACGCAAGAGATGCACACCGGTTAATGACACTCGTCGAAGCAGCTGGAACCGACCTCGTTTGGGCGGTTGGGAGCGAGTGGAAGAAGCTCCAGCCTCAAACAGGATGGCGCTTTTTTGATCAAACCGAAGATGTACTCACCGCTTTAAAGGCTGATCCGCGCGCGCTCGATGGTGCCCATGTTCTGGTAAAAGGCCCTCGTTTAGAGCGCTTTGAGCGCGTCGTTTCCTTGCTCAGCGAAACAGGAAATGCCACCCGGCTGGTGGTCGACTTGGAGGCGCTCACGCATAACCTGCGTACCCTCCGCACACAGGTCCGGAATCGCTGCAAAACCCAGGCGGATTTGATTGCGGTCATCAAAGCTTCAGGGTATGGAACCAATGCCACCGCCTTGGCCCGGGTTTTTGAATTTCATCGAATTCCAATCGTTGCCGTTGCCTGCACCGAAGAAGGCATCGCGCTGCGCAAGCATGGCATCACCCTGCGAATTCTCGTATTGAACCCCACCACCCCGACGCTTCCGGCACTCATAGCTAACCGCTTAGAACCCACCATTCACACGACCCAACAGTTTGACGCCCTCTGCCAAGCATTAAGGGAAGCGAACAAAGATGCTCCGTGGCCCATTCACCTCAAAATTGACAGCGGCATGCATCGTTTGGGCTTTGAGCCGACTCAAATGACCGCGCTGCTCAGCATTTTGGATCACCCTGCAACACGTGTCAAAACGCTGTTCAGCCACCTTGCCAGTGCGGACCGCCCTGAGCAAGATGCCAAAACCCAAGCTCAACTATCGGCTTTCGCCGGTGTATTTAATGCCTTAAAAATCCACCAACCCGACTTGCGTTCTCACATCCTCAATACCGCAGGCCTGCTGCGCTTTCCAGAGGCCGCTGGCGACTATGTGCGTGTTGGGATTGGGTTAATGGGTATCCAGCCCGATGCCGCTGAGTCCCTTGATTTACAGCCGGTCGTTCGATTCGAAACGGTCATCTCGTCGCTCCACAAAGTTCCCGCGCACGAGGGGGTAGGGTACGGACTTGAAGACGCAGCCGACCACGAGCGCATTTTGGCTACCCTGCCGGTAGGATACGCCGACGGGTTTCCGCGCAACTTATCCAACGGTGTCGGCTCTGTGGTTATTCATGAGACGCTCGTGCCGGTCGTGGGAAAAGTCTGCATGGACATGGTCATGGTCGACGTTACCTCCCTTCCCAAGACGCAAGTAGGAGACGCCGTTGAGCTGTTTGGCCTCAGTCAACGCATTGAGTCCTTTGCGGCGGATGCCCAGACCATCCCCTATGAAATCCTCACGCGCATCCCCAGCCGGGTCGCACGCGAACAGCACGGCAATTAAACGGACTCCTTGAAGAAGTACTTGTACTGCATGCGGTTAATCCACCAGTACATCACCGGAACGATGATGAGGGTCAGGAACGTCGCGAAGGTCAATCCATAAATAATCGCCCAGCTCATGGGTTTCCAGAACACGTTGTTGTCCCCTCCGATGTAGATGCGAGGATTGTACTCCGTCACCAAGGACACGAAGTCGATGTTCAATCCTATGGCCAACGGGAGAAGGCCTAAAACCGTCGTGATCGCGGTGAGAAGAACGGGGCGCAGTCGGGTCCGGCCTCCAATGACAATGGATTCCAACACTTCCGAGAAGGGTAGCTGAGTCGCCACCTCCTGTTCTTTGCGTTTGCGCTCCCGAATCAAATCCGTGTAATCAATGAGAACAATCGCGTTGTTCACGACGACCCCAGCCAAGGAAATAATCCCGATCATGGTCATGATAATCACGAAATCCATTTGGAAAATTACCAGCCCCAGCAACACGCCGATTAAGCTAAAGAACACGCTGAACCCGATGATAAACGGAGTCGTAATGGAATTGAATTGCGCTACGATGATCAGGATAATCAAGAACAACGCCAGCAACAACGCCCGGGACAAGAAGGCCAGCTCCTTCTCTTGTTCCTCTTGCTGACCCGTAAAGGCATACCGGACATCCCCTGGAATCTCCAACCCCTCTAACGCGCCCTTCATGTTTTGAACGATTTCATTGGCATTTGCACCCTCCAGCACGTTGGAACTCAGCGTGATGATTCGATCCAAATCCTTCCGCTTCACGCTACTAAAGGTCGTGCTGCGAGCGGCAGTAGCGACAGCACTGATGGGCACTTCCTTGATTTGACCATCCGATGCACTGCGGAAAATCACTTTTTGGTTCATCAGGGCGTCCACGTTGTTTCGAGCCGATTCTTCAAATCGCACATTGATCGGATATTCATCCTCGCCATCCTTGTATGAACTGACTTCTCGGCCGAACAAGGCTGTTCGAATCGTGTAGCCAATATTCTGCGTGGATAGCCCATAGCGTCTCGCCTTCTCCCGATCGATGGTAATGGGCAATTCCGGTTTGCGTTTGTCCACGTCAATCTTCAGTTCTTCGACACCGGGGAAATCTAGGCCGCGCAAGTGCTGCCGGATGGCCGTGGCCGCCGCCAACACCTCATCGTAATCCTCGCCTCGAACCTCCAAATTGATGGGTGGTCCTTGCGGCGGCCCGTCCGAGTTTTTGGTCACCACGATTTCGGCCTCAGGGTATCCGCTCAATCGCTCGCGCACGGCGCGAAGCAAGTCGCGAGTGGATTGACCTTGTCGGTCTTGAAATTTTACGAAATTCACTACGATTCGAGCCTTCTGGGGGGTGTTGCCCAGCGAAGGACCTTCTTGTGGATCGCTCGTTCCGTTGCCCACCTGCCCGATGACCGAATTGGCCATGTAGGATTCCAACTCTCCCGTTTCTGAATTGGGGCGCTTGAATCGCTCTTCGTTCAAGACTTCCAGCACCATCCCCTCGATTTCCTTGGTCACGCGGTTGGTTTCTTCAATATCCGTTCCGATGGGTTTGGAAATGAAGATGTTCAAGTATTGCGGTTCGTTGCTCGGGAAAAATTCCACCTTGGGCGGGAAAGCAGCCAACAATACAAAAGCCAAGACCATCAAACTCGCCGTTCCAAAGAAGAAAAACCAAGGTCGGCGCTCCGCCAGAGTGAACCGTAAAAACCGCTCATACGCGGACTCCAATCGGGGCAAAAACCGGTTTTGAAACACCTTCGTGGCCGGATTCAAAACATAGCTATTGAGAACCGTGAGGGTACCGGCGATGATCAAGATGTTGCCGAGGGCAGTGGAACCTAGCACCAAAAACAGCGCTCCAAATGCTGTAAGCGAAAGAAACACCCGCATCGACTTCCGCTTGTTCACACCGTCCTCTCCAACCCGCATGAAAACGGATGTCAAAACCGGATTAATCACCAAGGCCACGAACAAGGAAGAACTCAAAACAATCATCAACGTGATGGGCAAGTACTTCATAAATTCCCCAATCAATCCCGGCCAAATAGCCAGTGGCAAAAAGGCCGCTAATGTTGTCGCCGTGGAGGCAATAATGGGCCACGCCACCTCACCGACGCCCCGTTTTGCGGCCAGCACAGCGGAATGCCCTTCATCCATTAATCGGTAAATATTCTCCACCACCACAATGCCGTTGTCCACGAGCATTCCCAATGCAAGAACGAGCGAGAACAAGACCATTACATTGAACGTAATGCCCATGGCGCTCAGAATCATGAAGGACATGAACATGGATAACGGAATCGCCACGCCCACAAACAAGGCGTTCCTCAGGCCTAAGAAAAACAGCAATACGCCGACCACCAGCAACACCCCAAAAATGATCGAATTCTGCAACTCGTCGACCTGGGTTCGGGTCTGATCTGATTGGTCATTGGTGATACTAACATTCAAATTCGAAGGCAGGTAAGTCGATTGAGCATCTTCGATGATGGCATTGATCCCATCAGACGCTGCTATCAAGTTTTCGCCAGCGCGCTTGATGATGTCCAACGAAACAACCGGCTGCGTGTATTCTCGAGCATAGCTTGTTTTGTCCTGTTCAACAAAGTGAACTGTCGCCACGTCACGGAGGTACACCGGCGCATTTTTTTCGCTCTTGATGATGACATTTTCAATGTCTTCCATTGACTGAAAGTCTCCCACTACCTGAACCGTTCGGCGGTAGTGATCTACGAGTAAGTCTCCTCCCGAAATCGTTACGTTTTCCTGGGCAATTGCACCCGAAATATCGTTGAAGCTCACTTGCATCGCCTCCGCGCGCAAGTGGTCGACCACGATCTCAACCTCTTTGTCCATCACCCCTCGGATATCAACCTTGGAGATTTCAGGCAACTCTTCGATGTCCTCCTCCAGCTGCTCGGCATACCGCTTGAGCTCATCGAGGCTGTAATCCCCCGATAGGTTGACGTTCATCACCGGCAACAACTCAGAGAAATTCAGTTCAAACACGTTGGGGTCAGCGGGCAGATCGTCCGGAAAATCAGGGTCGGACTTGGCCTTGTCAACAGCGTCCTTCACTTTGCGCAACGCTTCGTCCGGCGTGACGTCGAAATCGAATTTCACGTCAATGGCACTGTATCCTTGAATGGACGTCGATGAGATTTCATCTATGCCTGTGATTGTATTGATTTCCTTTTCAAGCGGACGCGTGATGAGCTTTTCTATGTTGATGGGGCTGTTGCCCGGGTACGTTGTCCCGATGAAGATCTCAGGGATGACGACCTCGGGGAAGCTCTCTTTCGGTACCGTGATGTAGCTGTAAAGGCCGCTGATCGTAATAATCGCAATGAGCACAAAGACCGTGGTCCGGTTCATCACGCTCCACGAACTCAATCCAAATTCGCGGACGCCGTTGGGGGGGGTAGGGGTTTCCATGGAGGGTTCAGCGTTGGGTTATTCCGCGATGATGTTCACTTCCTGGCCAGCTACGATGCGCGATCCCCCTTTCGAAATGACGTTCTGTCCAAAAGACAAACCGCGTTCAACTAGCAGGTTATCTCCCGAGCCTAAGCCTATTTCCAGCAGCTGCTTAACAGCGATTCGGGTCGGACCACTGCCTTCTGCGACAAAAACAAATTCCTTCCCTTCGATGTCCTGCTGAATCAATGAACTCGGCAAGACGATTGCACTGTCCAGCTTCACGTCTTCCAGCCATACGCTCGCATACATGTTGGGTAAAAACGACGTGCCCTCTGGCAACGGCAGGGTGATCTCCAGGGAACGGTTTGATGGGTTGATGAATTGGCCTATACGTCCCACTTTGGTGGCGATGGTATCGACCCCACTCACAATGACCTGGGCCGGCATGCCCTTGGAAATTCGTCCAGCATAGTGATCGGACACCATGGCCCGAACCTTCATCTCTCGCAAATTCACAATGCGCACGAGCGGAGCGCCAGGCACGGCAAATTCTCCTGCCTTCGCCAAGCATCGATCTACGACTCCCGCAAACGGAGCGCGGATCACCGCCATGTCTTTTTGCTCGTTAACGGTCGACATCGAACGCTCAAGGGACTCCAGTTGCGCTTTCGCTTGCAAGAACTCAATTTCTGAGCCGATGTTCTGTTTCCACAAACGGTTCTGCCGCTCAAATACAACCTGTGCCAAATCCAGTTGGGTCTGCAATTCTGCCATCGATCGATCGAGCACATCGGTGTCCACCTTGACCAACGCATCACCGGCTTGGACCTGCGCGCCTTCACGCACCAAAACCGATTCAATGCGCCCGCCGAATTCAGAAGTTAATAAGGCGTTGCGGTCTGTTTCCACATTGCCTTGCACAGAAAACCGGTGCGTAAAGGGCTGTGGAACCACCTCCATAACAGCTACATTGATTCCTGATCGGCCTTCTGGCGAAGCAGCCGCCTCATCGACAGGATCACCACCGCTGCCGCATCCCGTCCACACCAAAAAAGTCATACATCCAACGGCTGCAGCCATCAAACGGACAGAGAATGTCATTGTCTTATTCATCGTTCTATTTCTATCAATCTTGAATTCAAAAAGCCGAGAGGGTCGCTTGCAATGCCACGCGCGCATTCAACCAGTTCAAAGAAGCCGCAAGTCGGTTGCTGCGCGCTTGAAGCAATTCGTTCCGGGATTCCGTCCATTCAAACGAGGAAACCACCCCTTCGTTGAAACCAATTTCTGTTTGGGAGTAAATCTTTCCGGCGATCGCTTCTGCAGTCCGCGCATTGTTCAATACCGCCGTGGCATTGGCAAAACCCGCTCGTGCATTACCGAACTCCATTTCAGCTGCTTGGGTCAGTTGACCCAAGCCAATGCGCGCGCGCTCCTGTTCAATCTTCTTCTTTTCAACCAGTTGTTTGCCTCCAAAACTCGTCCAGAGGGGCATCGACATGTTGAGTCCCCACAACTGTACAGGATACCATTTTTCATCTCCATCTAAGAAATTAAAGGCATCCCGTTGGGCATTCCCTTGGTTGGTGTAAAACGCACCAATCTGCGGCCATCCCTTCGCTTTTTGATTCATGACATCCAATCCAGCGAGCTCGAAATACATCTGCTGTTCCTGAATAGCGGGTACTGCGCTTGGGTCAAACGAACGGCTCATCCATTCCAACTCTTGGCCATTGGCCAGAAGGGTCTCCAAATCATCCGCTAGTGTCAGCTCATCCTGCAGGCCAATGCCCATTTGAAAGGCCAGCAGCCCTTTGGTCAAAGCAACTTGCCGCTCTGCATTCATTACCTGCGCTTCCAATTCCGTTTTCGCCAAGTTCAACCGGTCGACACTGAGCGCGTCAGCAAACCCCTCTGATTGCAAGGCGCTCACCTCTGAGCGGCTTTGTTCAATCAACTTTACCGATTCCTGCGCCAGACTCAACGCCTCTTCCGCACCGAGTGCTAAATGATATGCTTCTGCCACTTGCGTCAGCACCTCATCGGCTGTCCTTTCCGCGGCCCTATCCTGCACATCCACGTAAAGCTGAGCAGCACGCAATCCCACAAAATACGAACCGCTGAACACCAGTTGACTTGCTTGTATCCCCACATTAGCCGTATGGGCCTGACCAAATTGAAATTCCGAGAGGGCGTCCGGATCAGCAGGTGGTTGATTCAGTGAAACTCCTGTAGCTTGAGAAACCCCACCCAAGAACGATGTGAGGTACTCCGGAAACCCAAAGACATCTCCCGCGGCCACTTGGGTGGGAATGTCAATGTACTGGCTGTAGTCGGCGATCAGGTTCACCTGAGGCAATCCCGATGCCAGAACCCCTTTGACATCACGCTCCGCTTTGGAACGGTCCAAAGCCGCGTATTGCATAGCAAACGCTTTCTCCAATGCAACCGCTTGCGCCTCCGCTAAGGTCACCACGTAGTTTTGGCCTTGCGCGTCTAGCGGCGCGATTACGCCTGCAACTAAAACGATAATTAGGATCGCCGAATTCTTCATTTAAACAGGTTTTCGTTTTGGATTTTATCCTCCAAATACTCGAGTCCTCTCGCTGCTGAGATAGCCCGAATGTGATACATAGCCGACTGCAGGTACAATTGCGAAAGCGGTATTGTATTCTCACTGCTTTCAGCCAGTGCACGCACGTGTTCACTGAGTCTCAGTAGAAATTGCGCGGCCACTTCCGGCAGTACATCCAGCCGATACAACCCCTCTCGTTGGCCGCGTTCGATGTTTTCTACCACCGTTCCTTGCAAAATTTGGTTGCGCCGCTCATTCACCAATTCAAAGGCATCGGGATGGTATTTGCGCAAATCAAATAAAATGCTCGGATGCATTTGAGCAGTGGTATGGTGAATAAACTGGATCAATTGAAGCTCCGCGTCAATCGTATTCTCACTTGAGTCACGTGCTGAGTCAATAACCTCTTGCATTTGATCGCAATGCCAGGCCATGCATTCATTGACCAGCTCCGTTTTGTCCTGGACGTGCTTGTACAGCGTCTTCTTGGAAATCCCCAGCTCCGAAGCTAGATCAGCCATATTCATGGCACGGATTCCCAATCGCATGAAGGTCTCTGCCGCACGCTGGACAATAGTAGCCTTGGCTTGTAAGAGGCTGGTATCGGGGTGCGCTTGGTCCATTTTGGAGTGCAAAAATAGCCCCTGAAACGGTTTTAGGAAACGAAAACAACGTTAAAACGTTTCCGCTGTTTTTAACGAATGTCTATTGAATGTTCAAGCACCAGGTTTCCAACAGACCTGAGAGCTCATTCTTACAGAATTTCGGCCACTCCGTCTTCCCGTCAAATTCAAGCTCGTAAGCATCCATTATTTGAGTGCTTCGGCAATAACATCATCGGCTGCGTGCGCCGGCAATGTCACTTTGAGCAATGGTTCTTGGTCCATTGCCCGTTGAATCGCCCATTCAGCTCCTTCGTTTCGAGCCCAACTCCTGCGCGCAATGCCGTTGTTGACGTCCCAATGCAGCATGGAGGTGAGGCGTCGTTCTGCATCGGCGCTGCCATCAATCAGCATCCCAAAACCACCGTTGACCACCTCGCCCCAGCCAACTCCGCCGCCATTGTGCAGCGAAATCCAAGTCGCCCCTCGAAAGGCATCACCCGCAAAATTCTGAACGGCCATGTCCGCAGTGAATGCCGATCCGTCATAAATGTTGGAGGTCTCGCGGAAAGGGGAGTCCGTGCCTGAAACATCATGATGGTCCCTGCCCAACACCACCGGTCCAGCCAAACGACCTTCGGCAATCGCATCGTTGAAGGCCTTAGCGATTTTCATTCGACCCAGCGCATCAGCGTACAGGATTCGCGCCTGCGAGCCCACCACCAATCGGTTGGCTTGAGCGCCCTTGATCCAACGAATGTTGTCGTCCATCTGCTGCTGGATTTCAGCTGGCGCCTCTTTTTTCAATTCTTCCAAGACTTGGCAAGCAATGGCGTCTGTCAACTCCAAATCTGCGGCTTTGCCACTTGCGCACACCCAACGGAATGGGCCGAAACCATAATCAAAGCACATGGGGCCCATGATATCCTGAACATAACTCGGATACCTAAATCCCGTGCCTTCTTCGTTCATTATGTCCGCCCCGGAACGCGAAGCTTCCAACAAAAAAGCGTTGCCATAATCGAAGAAATAAGTTCCACGAGCGGTGTGTTTGTTGACCGCATCCGCATGCCTCCGCAAGGATTCTCGCACATGCTCTGCAAATTCCTCCGGCTTGTGAGCCATCATCTCATTGGATGCCTCGAATGACAGTCCCGCTGGGTAGTAACCTCCTGCCCAAGGATTGTGCAGCGAAGTTTGGTCGGAACCCAAATCAACAAACAGCTTCGAACGGTCAAACTCCTCCCAAACATCCACCACATTGCCGAGGTACGCATACGAAACCGCCTCCTTTGCTTCGACCGATTCCTTGACACGTCGCGACAATTCTTCCACATCCGTAACCACGTGATCCACCCATCCTTGCTCATGGCGCTTATACGCCGCGTCTGGATTTACCTCCGCCGTAACACTCACCACGCCAGCGATGTTTCCCGCTTTGGGTTGCGCCCCACTCATCCCGCCAAGCCCGGCCGTGACAAATAGCTTTCCGGCTGGACCTGTTCCCGTTTTATCGTTCATGCGCACGGCATTCAAAACCGTAATGGTCGTTCCATGCACGATGCCTTGAGGGCCAATGTACATGTACGAGCCCGCTGTCATTTGCCCGTATTGAGAAACGCCCATCGCATTCATCCGCTCCCAATCGTCTGGTTTCGAATAATTCGGTATCACCATTCCATTGGTCACGACCACACGGGGTGCGTCTTTGTGCGATGGAAACAATCCCATCGGATGGCCGCTGTACATCGCCAGGGTCTGGCCCTCGGTCATTTGACAGAGGTACTGCATCGTCAACCGGTACTGCGCCCAGTTTTGAAAAACCCCGCCGTTTCCGCCATAAGTGATGAGCTCCTCGGGGTGCTGCGCCACAGCCGGATCCAGGTTGTTTTGAATCATCAACATGATGGAAGCCGCTTGCTGGCACTTGGCAGGGTATTGCTCAATGGGACGAGCAAAAACAGGGTGCTTTGGGCGCAATCGGTACATGTATATGCGGCCATAATCCTTGAGCTCTTGTGCGAACTCCGGGGCCAAAACCGGATGTGTTTCTACAGGAAAATAACGCAGCGCGTTGCGCAGTGCCAGTTCCTTTTCTGCAGGCGTCAGAATGTCTTTCCTGACGGGTGCGTGGCTCACCTCCTCAGAACGCGGAAACGCCGCAGGCAGTTCAGCAGGAATTCCTTCTGAAATTTCCAATTGAAAGGCTTTCAGCTCATCGGGATTCATAGCAGTTGTCATGGTTTTCGAATTTTTCCGGTGCGACGATCAAACCCATAAGGACAATGTTTACAGCCGCTCTGACAACAATGACCCCGCTTGAGGTGATATTGTTCCGTAAAGACGATGAAGCCTTCAGGGCTGTAATAAAAATCTTCAGGTTCCAAATCGCTCCGCATGTTGCAAATTTACCACGTATGAATCCGACCGCAGAATTTCAAACGCAACGCGTCCGTTGGTCCGCAACGGAGGCGCATGGCACAGCATTGTGGGTGCGTCGACTGGACCTGGCACACCCCTTAGCTCCCGGCAACAAGGCCTGGAAACTGATGTACCATGTGGAGCGAGCACAGCGGCAACCGACCCCTGCGCTACTCACCTTTGGGGGAGCGTGGTCCAATCACCTGCACGCCGCAGCCGCCATTGGAGCAGATTTGGGGTTGCGAACCATCGGCGTGGTGCGAGCTACGGCGGAAGAAATCGCGCAAAACCCGACAGCTACCCTTCAGGACTGCAAGGATTTGGGCATGGAGCTCTTTCCAGTTTCTCGGGCAGAATACCGCGAAAAAGACCTCCCCTTCTTTCGGGCGTGGCTGAGAGATCGCTTCAACAATCCATGGATCGTCCCCGAAGGCGCGGGAGACGCGCTCGGAGTCATGGGGTGCAAACACCTCATCACCGCGTCTGACTTGTCCAACCCGTGGGATGCGGTGATTGTTAGCGCCGGAACCGGTGCCACCGCAGCCGGTGTATTGCTCGGCCTCCAAGAATCAGCCTCCTTGTATGTAGGAAGTGCCCTCAAAGGTGTGCAGATGGAACAACAGATGGAGGCTTTGTTGGAACGAACACTTTATGATGCATCATGGGCTTCCGAGTTGATGACGTCCGTAGAGGTTTGGAATGATGCACACACGGGAGGATTTGGCACCATCACCCCGCAAGTCAAGTGCTTTATCGAGACTTGGGAAGCTGAAACTTCCATTCCTTTAGACGGGGTCTACACCGCCAAAACCCTTTTGCGGTTGCAGCGTCATATTGAGACGGATGCCCAACTTCGCGGGAAACGAATTTTGTTCTTGCATACGGGGGGATTGCAAGGCAACCGATCCTGGCGTTGAGGCTTATTGACAATTTGTCCATAGGGTGTGAAGCACATACATCGCGGGCGTAACTTTGACACTCAACAAGCGTATTTCCCGGCCCGAATGAGCGATTTCCTCCAACATGAATGCGGTATTGCAATGCTTCGATTGAAGCAACCCCTGCAATATTACATCGACAAATACGGCAGTGCATTTTACGGATTGAACAAAATGTACCTGCTGATGGAAAAGCAGCACAACCGCGGCCAAGACGGTGCTGGGCTTGCCAACATCAAATTGGATGTAGATCCCGGCAAGCGGTACATTTCGCGCGTAAGATCCGTGGATTCAAGGCCCATTCAGGACCTCTTTTCCCGCATCATGCCTCGATTTGAAGGGCTCTCCAGCGAACAGTTGAGCGACGCCTCCTTTCTGCAAGAAGAGTTGGCATTCACCGGAGAGCTGTTCTTGGCCCACCTGCGCTACGGCACCTACGGCAAAAATGAAGTCGAAAACTGCCATCCGTTTTTGCGCCAAAATAATTGGCGAACGCGCAACCTCGTAGTTGCCGGTAACTTCAACATGACCAACACGGACGAGTTATTCGATAAATTGGTAAGTCTGGGACAGCACCCGAAGGAAAAGGCAGATACGGTGACGCTTCTGGAGCGCATCGGGCACTTTCTGGATGTGGAAAACCAACGGCTGTTCGACCAATTCAAAGAGGAAGGGCTCGCCAACGAAGCCATCTCTGAGCAAATCGCACAAGAATTAAACGTCCAGACTGTTTTGCATCAAGCGGCCAACTCGCTCGACGGAGGCTATGTGATGTGCGGACTCATTGGGCACGGAGATGCCTTCGTCATGCGCGACCCCAATGGAATCCGACCGTGCTTCTGGTACGAGGACGACGAGGTCGTTGTAGTCACGAGCGAGCGGCCGGTTATTCAGACTGCTTTCAACGTCGAAACCGATGCCGTCCAGGAGCTCGCACCTGGGCACGCTCTGATCATTAAGCGCGACGGTACTGTTAGCATGCCTGAAGTAAAGTCCCCCGGTGAGCGAAAAGCCTGCAGCTTTGAGCGCATTTATTTCAGTCGCGGAAACGACCAAGACATTTACCGTGAGCGCAAAGAGTTGGGACGGCAATTGGTCCCCAAGATTCTTGAGGCCGTAGAGCACGACCTGGACAAAACAGTGTCCAGTTTCATTCCCAACACGGCCGAAGTTTGTTTTTATGGATTGATCAAAGGTTTAGAGGACTATCAAAATCAAGCCAAAATCGCTCGGATTATTGGCATGGGACCTAATCCCGATCCGGCTGAAGTGAAGCGAATTCTCGACGAGCGAGCGCGCATTGAAAAAATTGCCATCAAAGACGCGAAATTGCGGACGTTTATTACGGAAGATGCAGGTCGGGATGATCTTGTTGCGCACGTCTACGATATCGCTTACGGCACTGTCGAGCGCGGTGAGGACAACCTCGTTGTGATTGACGACAGCATCGTCCGGGGCACCACACTCAAGCGTTCCATTCTGCGCATACTCGACCGCCTCGGTCCCAAGCGCATCGTCGTCGCCTCCAGTGCTCCTCAAATTCGCTATCCTGATTGCTACGGGATCGACATGGCGCGGCTCGGCGACTTCATTGCTTTTCAGGCCGCTATTAGCCTCATCCAAGAACGAGGCCTTCAGCACATCATCGATGAAACGTATGAACGGTGCAAAACGCAAATTCAGCTCCCAAAAGAAGAGAATGTCAATCAGGTAAAAGCCATTTACGAACCCTTCACGACGGAAGAGGTCAGCGATCGCATTTCAACGCTTCTCACACCCAAGGACATGAAGTCTGAAGTCAAAGTGGTGTTCCAGTCCATTGAGGGCCTGCACGCTGCCTGTCCCAACAACACGGGGGATTGGTATTTCACCGGCAACTTTCCAACCCCTGGCGGTAACAAGGTCGTCAACCGCGCATTTGTCTACTACGTGGAGGGCCGGAAGGATCGAGCGTACTAGATCAGCGCTCGATTACAAGTTTTTTCGCAGTACCATCGGAGGTGTGAACCACGTAGGTTCCCACAGGCAATTCCGATACGTCGATGGTTTGGGCCTGAAGCCCGGGGCGAAGTACTGAGCGCTTCCACTCTCGCCCGTCCAATCCGTAAATCACCACTTCGGAAGCACTTTGAGCTCCAACCAGCGTTACCTGATTGCGGGCTGGATTCGGCAACATAGCCCAAGCTTGTGCTCCGGGCTCATCCACTCCCACCGTGTATGAGTCCATCCATACACTGTAGCTTGTTTCAGTGAAGACAGGGTCACCTGAGATGGGCGTGTCGACCGTCGAATACTGGATTAATGCTGCCAAAGTCAGCGGATACGCCGAGGAGAAAAAATAATCCCCTTCAACTTGGACTTCATAGGTGCCTAAGAAAGTTGAGTCAACCAAAACCTCACTGAGGTGCAGCCGGTAAACATTGTCATAAGTCACTTCTCCTGGAAGTGTCAACATTCCTTCAGAGAGGCATTCAGCCAACACCTGACCTGTGCGGTAAACGGTAATTCCGGCTGTACCATATTCGCAGCTGAATGTGTCTTCATGCGATTCCCCCAAAGCAAAAGGGAAGGGAAAATAGACCTCGGTATCGTCGTACGCTACAATAAGGTTGTTTTGGACACCCCCGTGGTATTCGTAGGAATCTCCATAAGAATAGTACGTCGTCTGCCCCCCCCCTTCCATGGCCACATCTGATCCAGCAAACACCTTACCGTTTGGAGTCGCCGCTACAGAAAGGATGGCTGCTGGCACAGATTCCACACCGCCGGTTGCAGCTAAGTAACTCAAGTCCCAAACTTGTCCAGTCGTGCTAGAATCCTCTCCCAAAGGCTCAAAGGCCTCCACAACTTTTTGAACGAAGGACTCTCCAATCTCTGGGCTGGGCGACTGGAGTTGGGCTTGGGCACCTGCTGCTAAGAGAACAGCCACAAGGAGAGCGTAAAAAGATTTCATTTCTAAGAGATGAGATTGAGGATGATCTAGAATAGAGAGGCTAAAGTAAGGGCAAACAAAAAACGCCCCCAAAAGAGAGGCGTTTTCTTGCAAGTTTCCTTGCTCTAAGTACCCGGAGTGGGAATCGAACCCACACTCCTTGCGGAACACGAGTTTGAGTCGTGCGCGTCTACCAGTTCCGCCATCCGGGCAAGTGGACGGCAAAAATAGCAAAGGATTAGTAGCAATCTGCAATTATCTGCACGTTCTTCGCGCCGCGAAACAAATTTCCCTTCGCACACATTCATGAGCGGCATCCGAAACATCGCCATCATTGCCCACGTCGATCACGGCAAAACCACCCTCGTTGATAACATCATTTACCAATGCCAAGCCGTTGACTCACGGAAGGACAACGGTGTTCTGATTCTCGATAACAACGACCTGGAGCGCGAGCGCGGTATCACGATTTTATCCAAAAACGTCTCAGCTACTTGGAAAGACGTTAAGATCAACATCCTCGACACACCCGGTCACGCAGATTTTGGAGGAGAGGTGGAGCGCGTTTTGAAAATGGCGGATGCAGTCTTGTTGGTGGTTGATGCCTTTGAGGGGCCAATGCCCCAAACGCGATTTGTACTCGGAAAAGCCATCGAGCTCGGTTTGAAGCCGATTTTGGTGGTCAACAAGGTGGACAAAGAAAATTGCACGCCGGACATCGCCCAAGAACAAGTCTTCGATCTGATGTTCACCTTGGATGCTACCGAGGAGCAGTTGGACTTTCCGACGGTTTATGGATCCGCCAAGATGGGATGGATGGGCCCTGATTGGGAGAATCCGACAACGGACATTACCCACCTGCTGGACGTAATCCTTGAACACGTGCCTGAGGCTCCATACCGGGAAGGAACGCCGTTGCTTCAAATCACTTCGCTGGACTACTCCAAATACACTGGACGTATTGCGATCGGACGGTTGTTTCGTGGAGACCTGCACGCCAACCAAGATTATGCTCTCTGCACGGAGCACGGCATTCGAAAAGCGCGGGCCAAGGAGTTATTTGTGTTCGAAGGCTTGGGAAAGCAAAAGGTCGACCATGTTCGAAGCGGCGACCTTTGCGCAATCACCGGCATGGACGGCTTTGAAATCGGAGACACGGTCAGCGACCTGGAAAACCCAGAGGTCATGGAGCGAATTGCGGTGGATGAACCCACCATGTCTTTGCTCTTCACCATCAACACCTCGCCATTCTTGGGGCGCGACGGTGAGTTTTTGACCAGCCGGCACATCCGTGAGCGCTTGGATGCCGAATTGCAAAAGAACCTGGCGTTGCGTGTCGAACCTACCGACAGTGAAGATAAATGGAACGTCTTCGGCCGTGGCATTCTGCACCTATCCGTCCTGATCGAAACCATGCGCCGTGAAGGCTACGAAATGCAAATTGGTAAGCCGCAGGTGCTCTTCAAAGAAATTGACGGAAAAACCCATGAGCCATTCGAACACCTTGTCATCGACGTTCCCTCTGAAGTGGCCAGCAAGGCCACCGAATTGGTGATGAAGAGAAAGGGTATGCTCCAGGTCATGGAAGCCAAAGGCAACCTGCAGCATATGGAATACCGCATTCCATCCCGCGGGCTCATCGGTTTGAGAAACCAAATCTTAACCGCCACGTCTGGAGAAGCGGTGATGACCCACCGATTTGATGGATACGAGCCGCACGCGGGCGAACTCACTTCGCGCTCATTGGGTTCCTTGGTATGCAAGGAAGCTGGTCAATCCCGTGCGTTCGAAATCGACCGCCTGCAGGACCGCGGAACCTTCTTCATCGATTCCGGACAGGACATTTACGCAGGCCAAGTCATCGGCGAAAGTTCACGCGACAACGACATGGAACTCAACCTCGTCCGAGGAAAGCAACTCAACAACATGCGTTCATCCGGTGCTGACAAAAGCCTCCGTATTGCCCCCCCTCGAAAACTTTCCTTGGAGGAATACATGGAGTGGATTGGCGATGATGAATACCTGGAGGTGACTCCAAAGGCATTGCGCGTTAGAAAGATCCCTGGGTAAAAGGAGGGTTTTTAGCCCCTTCTCCTCCCTCAGGCGACTTCTCAGCGTCGGAGCGAACGGGTACTTCGCTGATTGAAATAAAAAAAGGACCATGCTTGCGCATGGTCCTTTTCGTTTGAAGTCGGAGCCGTTATCGTTGGATCATGAATCGCTTCGTGTGAGCACCATTTGTTGATCGCAGGAACAACAAGTAGGTGCCAGCAGGCCAGCCGCTCACATCGATGTTGATGTGCTGTTCACCTCGAATTCCTTCGCTTTCTTGCTTCATCAGGAACCGCCCTTGCATATCTGTAACCATCCACTGGAAGCGAACGTCCTGGTACAATTCAAAATCGAGTTGTATGGACTCACTTGCCGGGTTGGGATACAAATTGAGCATGCCAAACGGTGAAGGAGCAGCCGACAAATCAGCTTCAATCAATGGTGTCACAGGTGCGCTCCATCGTCCGCCGGAAGTACAACCTGAAATCGCAACATCATCCAAGTAGATCTGATCGTTATTGCCGGAAGCATCGCAACGGAATTGAACAACTGTATTTGCCGTAAACGGACCCGCAATGACTACCTCATCAGAATAGCTTGGGCCATTCGTGAAGTTGGATCCCGCAATGTAAGACGCGACGGTAGTGAAGCTTCCCCCTCCATTCGTGGAATACTCGAGCACAAAATCCTCGCCGTTTTCCATGCTTTTGGCTACAAAGCCAAAACCAACCGTCAATTCTTCATAGCCCGACAAATCAAGGTCATCTGTGTACGTCACGGACGTAGAGGTGTTGTCGCGTATGCGCACACAATACGTTCCGTTGGCATAATTTCGGTCTCTTCGATTCCTTCTGCAATCCGATCCACCGTCGTTCCAAATTCCCCATCCACTCTCGAAGTCCTCAACGTCGATATCTCCATACGAACAAGGGCCTGTCTCACACGGTTCACAATCAGGTCCTCCGCAATCAATCCCTGTCTCTTCTCCATTCTGGATGCCATCATCGCACGTAGGGCATGCCGCACAGTCGCCGCCGCAGTCCACGCCCGTCTCGTTACCGTTCTGAAGGCCGTCGTCACACGTAGGGCATGCCGCACAGTCGCCGCCGCAGTCTATGCCCGTCTCGTTGCCATTCTGGATGCCATCATCGCACGTAGGGCATGCCGCACAGTCGCCGCCACAGTCTACGCCCGTCTCGTTACCGTTTTGGACGCCGTCGTCGCACGTAGGGCATGCCGCACAATCGCCGCCGCAGTCCACGCCCGTCTCGTTGCCATTCTGGATGCCGTCGTCGCACGTGATGCACGCCGCACAGTCGCCACCGCAGTCTACACCCGTCTCGTTACCGTTTTGGACGCCGTCGTCGCACGTAGGGCATGCCGCACAATCGCCGCCGCAATCCACGCCCGTCTCGTTGCCATTCTGGATGCCGTCGTCGCACGTAGGGTCGGGGCCGTTATCCACAGAAATACAGAAGTTACCTGAAGAAGTGCTGTTAAAGGAAGCACCAGAGGCCAATTCATTGCCATACTCATCTGTAACGACGTAGGAGCCTTCACCATATTGACAGCACAAGCCATCCCCATAACTATCAAACACCGTCACGGTATAGCAACCCTCAGGCAGGCATTGTGTGATGTTCAACGTCGACATCTGTGGCTGTGAACCATACGTTCCTCCTGATGCGACGACTTCTCCTGACCCAACTATTTCCCATGAAGTTTCAGAAGGATAGTTGTCAAAATTCAACGTCATCGTGACATCAACTCCATCACAGACACACGGCTCGCAATTCGAACCTCCGCAATCAATACCTTCTTCGTCCCCATTTTGGATGCCGTCATCACACGTTGGCGCTACCACATCACCGCAAGCGGACGAATTCAATAAACTTGATCGATAGCCCCCACTTTCAAACAGCGCCCTCATCCTGTTGCGCTGACCAACTGTGTACAAATTCATGCAAGCATCATCCGAATAATCCATGTAATTCTGAACCATGTCCACAGAACCACATGCCGAACTACCCACATCGCAGCCATAGTTCGCTGCATTTGAAGTTGGGGTATCCGATACAAAATCGTCCACACTGCAGCTCCCATCTCCCCAAATGTGCCGCAAGTTCAGCCAGTGGCCCACCTCATGTGTCGCAGTTCGGCCCAAATCAAAAGGAGCGCTCGCCGTACCCACTGTTCCGAAATACTGATAATCGATGACAATTCCATCCGTGCTTGCCGCCCCGCCCGGAAACTGAGCATAGCCCAAGATTCCGCCGCTGATGTCACATACCCAAATGTTCAAATAGTCCGATGTAGGCCACGCGTCTGCACCTCCAGAACTTGAAAATTTCATTTGGTCATTCGTACCGAACGCGCTCACCGATGTCGAAGTGCGCACAATTCCTGTTGTGGCATTCCCGAATGGATCTGACGTCGCCATGCAAAACTCGATTTCCGAGTCAGTCGCTTGAGACCATGTATCGTCCGCGTCTGAATTGGTTCGTCGAAAATCTTCGTTCAAAACGTCAATTTGAGACAGCACCTGCGCATCTGAGATGTTCTCTGTTGAATTATTGTAGATCACATGAACGACAACAGGTATGTTCACTACCCCATTGACTTCTCTCACGCCAGAGTTTTCAATGTTCATGAAATGAGCTTCGATTTGCTCCATCTTCATTTCCATCTTCGGATCCTCTTCCAGCTGTGATTCCAGCACATCCATTGTGCCACAATTTCGCTGAGCAGACAATGAAACGGATAAAATTAGTGCAAGCGAGAGGATGGCTAACGGCAGGGTTCTTTTGTTCATAATCAAAAAGCGTTTGGATTGATGAAATTAAATCCAAAAAGCAATACAGATCACAATTACTCGCCGAAAAATCTAAATTCAGTGAGAAAGGCCCCTAATTTTAGGAAGCGCAAAAAAAATCTACCCCTCAGAGAATTCAATTTTGTTTGATGAGCACTAGAATAACGAAAATGCAGGAGTGGAGCGGATTGACAACCTGTCAGTTCGATTGAAACATCTCCCACTGAAGGGTTGTGTCCTCAGCAATATCCACCAAAGCCTCTTTGCCCAACAAATTCCCATATTCCGATGGAGAAATACCAAGTGCAGGGCGCTTCCATGTGAGCATCTTTTCTGTAACGATCTCGCCCATTGCAATAGAGCAATTAGCCACCAAGCTTCTTCTTGCGTATTTCCTGCTCTTATCCTCTTCTTGATGGCTCGTCACGTCCGAAGAACCTAGCAGTATTCCTGTTTTCTTCCATAGACTTCGAAATCTTTTGAGGTCTTCCTTGTCCATAGCATGATAATGGTCATTACCCGGTAAGGTTTTATCGTGCGTGAAGTGTTTTTCTATGATCGTTGCCCCCAGCATGCCCGCAATCATGCAGGTCTGCATTTCCTCCGGCAACGTATGGTCGCTGTATCCAATCAGGTGATTTGGAAAAGCACTCTTCAATCCACTGATCCTTGCGAGGTTAGCTCGATCATTCGGCGTCGGATAATTCAAAACACAATGCATCAAGCACAAAGGGGTGCCCTTGCCATCAACCCAAGATATCGCATCTTGAATTTCAGAGAGGTAAGAAGCTCCCGTGCTTAACAAAATCGGTTTTCCAAAATCAGAAATCAACTCAATAAATGGCCGGTTGGTAATATCCGAGCTTGAAATTTTATGGGTTGAAACAAGGTCATTGATGAAAAATGCTGATTCCTCGTCAAACGGCGTGCTCATAAATTCAATTCCTTCTTCATCACATCGTCGAGCTAGGGTTTCAAACTCTTTTTTCCAGAATTTATCGTATTTCTGAAAAAGTTTATACTGAGAATCGGTCGGTTCCTTTGTAAGATCCCAGTAGCTGGGGCTATCCTTCACCACAATGGTGTTCGCTTTGTACGTCTGAAACTTGATGGCATCCGCACCTCCTTCTTTTGCTTCTGCTATTAACCGGAATGCGGTTTCCATGTCGCCCTCATGGTTGACACCCGCTTCAGCAATCACGAATGGTCTTACAATCGGATTATTCTCTGCCTTCAACCCCTCGTTCGCAAATAAGTCTCTGAGCATTTTTTACTGTTGATTATTGGTTAAATCGCAAACATCGGTTATCGTAAATCCGGGCATCAACCTTTGATTTATCTCGCGGACATTTAGAAAGTCTTCCATGGTGTCCACTGATAACTTCGCCTTATATCGCTTATCGAGCTGGGTGTACGCCACTGTTTTATTCCGCTTTATCCAAGGGCAAACGTGCTCTCGATCATACGCTTCAGTCGCTTTTTCGTTGGCTTCAATCAAACAACTTGAATGGAAAACTTCCACCGCAAATCCATCTTCGTGAACATCTGGACCGTTGGCGTTCGCTAAGAAATCAACTTCACTTGCGCAGAATCTAGCGTAAACCTGGTTCACATCGTCAAACCCTAAAAGCGGATTATCCGAACAGATTCTTATGACTGTGTCAGCGTCTTCGCCGTATTCAGCATAGGCTCCCGCGAACCTGGATAACACATCCGACTCGCTGCCTCGGTGTACGTTCCAACCACTGCCCCGAGCGAATTCCTCAACCAAATCATCCCTTTTTTCAAGAGACGTTGCCACGACACTGCGAAAACCAATTTCCGAGTTGTCAAGTCTTTTCAATAGGCTAACGAGCATTGGAACACCGCCAAAATCCAAAGCAATTTTAGCCGGCAATCGAGTCGAACCCAGTCGAGCCTGGACAATTATTACCGCCTTACTGTTTCCCGTGCTTTTCATGAAGTTTCGTCTTTCCTTCTTCCATCCGGCTCTGATCCTTGGTCAAATTGGAATCGTGCATCCTGTAGCGGTACAATGCCGCTGGTATATTGAAAATCTGATAGTCTGCCAGCCAACGCTTTCTCAAATCTTCTTCTTCCCGAGCGATAAAATCTTCATCATACAGGCCAATCTGGAACAACAGATCTTTCCTAAACATAATTCCACATGCAATCGGACTTGCATCTCCTTTCGTGTACTCCAAGTGCCTGCCGCGTTCATCCACGATATAATAGTCGCATGAAACGGCGTCCAACGATGGGTTCAGGCCCATGATCGTTCGCTCCAAATACAAGAAGTCTTTGTGAACATAGTCGTCGGCATCAAGAAAAACCACGAATTGCCCTTTGGCCATTTTTACCCCCAAATTGCGGGCATGACTAAGTCCTTTGTTTTGTTCAAGCCGAACACACCGGATATCATCCGCAAAATTATTCAATATCTGTTCGGTGCCATCTCTGCTAGCATCGTCGATTACAAGCACCTCGTACCCCCCTTCAGGCATGGTCTGATTTAAGGCAGACCTCAGACACCTTTCTAAGTATTGACCGTAGTTGTAAGACGTAATTATAAGACTTGTCATGATGCCAACTTACGGAGAATTGCGGTAAATTGTTGCTTCTCGGATAGGTCGTTTGAAATATGCGAAAAATGAATGTAGTTGTCCTAACGAATACGATTGATAATGCAGGTGATTACTTACATCGATACGCTTCTTTGAGACTAATCAAGTCAAAAATGAAAGTCGCGTCCATCCGAGAAATCGACCGAACGGATGCGCAGCTGCCTGAAAATAACGACACCCTTGAATCGTCAGACATTATATTCATTCCGGGCGGACCAAGTTTTCGGCAGAATCTTATCCCAGAGATTTGCAATGTTCCTGAAAAATTCTGGTGGAAGACCGCTTTGCTTGGGTCAGGTGTGAAGCACCGCCGAATGCCGCCATTCAATGAATCAACCTTACGGTTTCTCAATACATCTTTACCTGTAAGTGTGCGAGACTTGGCAACTGCAGCTGTTGCTAAAAAAACCATCCGCGACAACCAAGTGTGCATGACGGGGTGTCCGGTTTCTTCATTGACACCTGCTATGATCAATGACGATTTCGGTGCTGCCTCCTCCCCCAATTCACCCTCTATTGATGTTGCCCTTTCTGACGGGCAGGATTACAATAAAGGCGCAAATCAAGTTGTGAATCACTTGGGGGAATTACTTCCGAATTCAAGAATCATCCGTCATTCTCATAGAGACTCCAATCAACAGGAAAAGAATTCTGTGATTTCTATTGGTGGTAGCCATGAAAAACTCATCAACACCTATCGAAGTTGTCGCGTTCATTTAGGTTTTCGAGTTCATGCTCATCTCGTCTGCCTGGCATTGGGGGTGCCGTCTTTATTGATCGTTGAAGATGAGCGAGGGGCCTCACTTGCAGAGCAATATGGTTGTGAGACCTTTGATTTCAGAAAGCGTCTTTTTATCCTGAAGGTGCTGAACCGAATTGGATTCAATGCGTTTTCCGGGTTTTTAGCCAAAAAATATGCTGAACAGATTATTCGAAAGTTCGATGATGCGCCAGAGAAAATTCAAACACACGCAGCTGTGAGCCCTTTGTGGGACGCTTATTTTTTGGAGGTTTTGGAAGCGCTCAAGATTCGTCAGAGCGAGGCCGTCAATTAAAGTGTTGCAAAATTCGATTTAGAGCGCGATCGTCGTTCTTATAAAACAACGACTCAATAATGTCTTTTCTGCTGTCGCTTGCAACAAACTGACCCTTCTTCAATGCGGCCTCTAGTTCTTCGAGGTTTATGACTTTGGTCCCAAGATCATTCTTGATCCAGTGCATGAGGTCTTGCTCCAAATAGTCCATCACAATCATGGGCTTATTGAATTCTAAAAACTCAAATCCAACCGTTGAACTGGTCACAATCAATCCTTTGCATGCTGATAAATGCTGAAGCAAGGAGGGGTGTCGTTCTATTCTGATATTATTCAGGCCAGCCCTGGAGCTGATTTCATTGAAATAGCCATCAAATTGTTCCGTTGGGTGCGGGCGAATAACTATTTCAAACCCCTTGTTTGCAGCTTTGCATACATCAAGCAAAATCTGTTCACGCAAAGCTCCGTTTCTTAGAGGCTGACTCGCATACAGCCAAAAGTTCCCTGGCTGGTTTGAATCCACCAGTTCGATCTGTTCCTTCACTTTTCCAGTGATTACAATCGACTCTGGTCTATAGCCATTCAGCCCTGTCAGAACGTCTCTGAATTTACTGCCCCAAACGAAAGTGACATCTGGGAGCAGGGGAGGAAAATCGTACTGAGCATAGGCGTAAGCAGGGTGATGTTTATAAATGGATCCGTGTTGAATAGCTCCAACCTGAATCCCTTTGCTTCGTGCCGCGTATTGAATCACTTTTTGCTGTGGACTGTTTTCATCCCACATTAGGATGTTCTCGCAATTCATTCGATTGAAGAACATCTGCATCGAGTTGAATCGAACCCAATAGAGCATAAAACTAGGGACAGCCGCTTTTAACCCTAAAAGGATTGACTCGTCAAACCTGGATTTTACAGTGAGCTTCTTTAGTGTTTTTTGAAGCTTCCAGTAGAACGAAGGGCCATCAACAATCCAGCGAAAGGAAAGAAAGTAACGGAATATTATTGCATCGGTATTCATTGTGTTTGACCATTGCTTGCGGAAACCGTCATCCATCACAGTGCCTAATTCTCGGTTCATAACAAGGGTCCAGCTTTTTGTTTCTTCCGAGTTAAACCGAAACTTTCCATCTTCCCGAACAAACCTGGAATTCACAAAAAGGATGTTTTTTGGATTGCTTCTGGGTTTCGCCCAACCGGACTGAAGAATCGTCGACATTTCTCGGTACAAACCTGCTTTACCCTTCAAATGCTTCGAATTAGCCGAAGCCTCTCTTCCTTTCGTTTTGAGCCTTTGATTTCGAAGCTTAAAATGCATTCTAAAGTGCTCTAGAAACCAGATATCGACCCCTAACTTTTCCTCAAAATCTTTGAATTTCCTGGCGTTTCTATTGTAAAAAGCACCCATGTTTTCAAAGAGAAAGTCTTCTGCTTCCTCCGCATGGTTTTTCTCTTCCATAATTACGTCAACTGATGGAGCTTGATGAGAAAAATTGACCCTTCTCCAACACTAATCCGCCCCCCGTGGTATTCCTCAATGATGCGCTTGCACAACGACAGCCCAAGGCCCCAACCACGAGCTTTGGTGGTGTAACCCGGTTCAAAAATCTGCTTGCGCTTTGCTTTTGGAATGCCGGGGCCGGTGTCTGAAACTGTCACCGCTGCACCGTCTGAATTTTTCTCCACGGTCAAACGAATCTTGCCATTGCCGTCCATTGCATCGACTGAGTTTCGAATCAAATTTTCCAGCACCCAACTGAACAATGGTGGACTCAAGGCAATCTGAACTTCCGGCTGGGCCGGTTCAAAAATCAACTCTACGTTTTTGGATACCCGCGGGAGCATGTATTCAACCGTATCGCGCACCACTGCAATCACATTGTGCTCCCTCAGTATAGGCTTCGATCCAATTTTACTGAATCGGTCAACAACCGTGTTGAGGCGCACAATGTCGCGGTTCATTTCCTTGAGGTAATCCGATTGCACGCCTTGCTCTTCCAACAACCCCACCCACGCCATCAGAGAGCTTAGGGGTGTTCCGAGCTGGTGGGCTGTTTCCTTGGCCATGCCCACCCACACCTGGTCTTGCTCTGCTCTGCGAAATCCATTGAAAATGAGGTAAGCAACGAACGCAAAAACGGCAATCAGGATGAGCTGTGCCAGAGGGTAATAGCGCAATTGAGTCAAAACAACCGAGTCTGCATAGTAGATGAAGTGGCGGCCCTCCCCAGGTAAACTCACTTCAATGGGATCGTTGGAGCTAGCCATTGCAGCTAACAAGCCTTGCAATTCCACAGGGTCAGCAACAGCAGCCGAATCAACACGTTGGTATCGAATAACCTCCGTTTTGGTGCTGTCGGTCATGACCACGGGAACCGAAGCGCTGTTAATGACCGTCTCGCTGATGAATGAATCAATCAGGTCCTGCATCACATCTTTAAGCTCACTGAAACGCACGCTTTCACTCCAATAAATGGTATGGCCAACATCGTCGAATACGATGGGGTCGTTCGCCGCTTTCATCACTGATCTGAGCGAATCCACATTCACGTCGTCTGGCACGTTAACCCGATAAAGCATCTCGTCGGAGTCGTCGAAAATCAACACCGGAATGGTGTTGTTCGACCACAAATAATCCGTCACAAACGTCAAGTCCATTCCGCGTGGTGGATTGTTGATGAGCCGGTAGGCATCGGCTAAACGGTCGGCTTTGCCCCGTTCTTCATCTCCCAACTCTTCAAACAAATGCTGCGTATATCCGACGAGTTCAGCACGTTGCACAATGGCCTCAGACCACAACTGAACCTTGGTCTGTTCTTCTACACGGATGCGCTGAGCGATATCATTGGAGTACCACAGCGTCGCCACGACGATGACCGCCGCTGCCACAAGAAGCACCCGCTTCCAACGTTGCTTGTTGGAGTAGACATTCATCGTTTGCGCATCAGTTATAGGCCGGACATGGGATGCTGCGTCCAACAGATCGGCCGGAGCACGCGTTAATTCCAATGACGATTTCGTGCGAATTGGGCCCGGAGCCGCTCAAGGGAGAGACATTGAGTTCATAGGCATAGCCGATGCTCAGGTAATCCATGATTTTCGCTTGGGCCGCGACAATGAGGGCGCTTTGTGTTCGGTAGCCTAGCCCAACACCTACCAATCCATCGTATTTGAAAAGACCTAGGATTTCCGCTGCCGGTGGCACACCCGATCCCAGACGCGCTTGGGCTGAGGGCAAGAACATCCAGCGCCCGTCCAATTCTACTTCTGATCCGCCCGTTACCACCAGATGACGGCGCAACTTGCCATATTGGCTAATCTTTTCCATGGAGGCCTGGGTGACGTTTTGAATGGTCAACCCCGCGTACATTGTTCGGTTGTAATACCATAAACTGGCATCAACCATCGGCACAATAAACTGTTGGTTGCCAAATACTGCGGGATCGTTCGCAACCTGTAATTCTGGCATATCCAGCATGCTCATGTCCAGTCTATGCTGAAAGAATCCGGCACTCAGCCCTGCTGCCAGCCGTGCACCGTTGGTCAAACGGAGGTTGTAAGCGTACGCTATGTTGACCGCGTTATAGCCCCACGCACCCGCTTCATCAGACTCCACTCGAACACCAAATCCATGAAAATCATCCCCTTGACCGGGCATTTGGCCGTGTAAATTGGCAAACGCCGTTTGTGGAGCGCCTTCAATGCCAGACCATTGATTTCGGTAACCCATGTGTAAATCCATGCACCCAAGTACCCCTGCCGCGGCCGGGTGATCTTGAAACGGATTCATCATTGCCGTAGCGCGAATCGGGAATTGCTGAGCAGAGGTGGTTGTCGCACCGCAGACGATGGCGAAGCCGAGTAGAAATAACTGTTTCATCGGATGATACTGATAAAGCCGGTGATGGTTTCAAAATCCACCGAAAGCGGGTCGTTCAAATCAATCGCATAGTAGTACGTTCCCACCGGTACGTCTGTTCCTCCGTTCTTCCCATTCCACGGTTGCGCGTAGCCGACGCTTCGGTAGACGAGCTGGCCCCAGCGATCAAAAATCCTCACATCGGCCGTATTGTATTGGGTCAACCCATCAATGGACCAGAGGTCATTGATCAAATCCCCATTGGGCGTGAAGCTTGTGGGTATGCCTAATGGATTGCCTACTGATACGGTCACCGCATCGGTGTACTGGCACCCGCCAAAAAAGCCCGAAACAGAATACGTTGTGGTCACCCCCGGTGAAGCAATCACCTCGGAGCCAGTGGTCGAGGACAACCCATAATTTGGAAACCACGTATATCCCAAATCTTCGTCTCCGCCTGTTACAGTCAAGTTTATGCTCTGTCCTGGTACGATGTTGGTTGTGCAGCACGCATCAATGGAAACAGCTGGGCCCGAGAGATAGACCGTCAAATTACATGGAGTCAAGGATGGGTCGTGAGCGGTTCCAATCAAAATGAGGTAGGTCGTGTTGGGAAGTAAATCAGAGGTTTGAATGGAAAACGAGCCTGCTGTCTCTGAGCATGCACCCACAATCTCATACAGAGAAACGTCGCAAAAAAACTGCGGGTCGGGCTTGACCACCACACATTCGATGACGTCATCCACCCCGTCGGTTTGGCAGGTGATTCCCCCAACATCTACGGTCACGGGTCCCGTATTCACCACGTTACCGTTCGTCATGAACTCCAGAACCGAAACGTACGGCGAGTTGAGGCACGCTACCTCCAGGGATTGCACGAAACTCAAAGAAACGGGCTCAGGTAGTTCACCGCATGTTGGTATGGGGTTGTCGCACCCTTGTGCGCTCAGTTGCCGCGGCAGCACCACCAGGGTGCAAAGCGCAAGCAGGATCGTCCATCTAAATTTCATATTCATCCAACGCATGTTCAATTCATTTCATATGTCACCAATGCCGCACCCTTTTCAACGGCGATGCCCACCACCGCATCCACTCGCTCCACCACACCATCCCGAGGGGCGCGCAATACATTTTCCATTTTCATCGCCTCCAAGACCAAGAGCGCATCACCTGCCTTGACCTGATCCCCTGAAGCAACCTTCACCTCCAGCACCTTCCCAGGCATCGGCGCCTCGACGTGTCGCTCAATGGATTCGGTGGTTCCCGTCATGCCCATCGACTCCAACAACAAATGTTGATGGCTAAGCACTTGGATTTCCTGCTCCACCCCGTTTACACGGATGCGGAAGAAGCCCTGAGCATCCGGACCACTCAACGCCTCTACACGAACATTTTGCGTGCCCATTCGCACATCATACATACCTGGACCGGCGGGTTTCCAGTCCCAAGATTCACCTGCGTTTGGTGACACACGCTCAGACGAACCGTCTGGCCAACGAACTTCCCATTCCATGAGAGCAAGTTAGGAGGATTTTGGACCGAACTTGGGGGCATGTTCGGGGTTTACATTCACATTCCATTCTGTAGAACTGCGTGTCACTATTGTGACTTCCATTTCTCCACCAATCAATCCACACTTGAGGCCATGGAAGGCGCTTTGATAAAGGAAATTGAGGTGCGAATGCAGGCGGAAAACCCAGACTTAGAGGAGATTCAAAGTATTTATTTTGGCGGTGGCACACCTTCTTTGTTTCCCGCTTCTGGGCTCAAGCGGTTGCTTGGGGCTTTTTTACCTGAGGCATCCGCGTGCCGAGAAATCACCTTAGAAGCCAATCCGGAAGACGTCACGCGGGGCCAGTTAGACGCCTGGCGCTCCATGGGAATAACGCGGTTGTCCATTGGCATTCAGACGTTTGATGAAAACCGGTTGGCCTGGATGAACCGAAAGCATTCAGCATCGGATGCCGAGCAGGCCGTGCGGTGGGCTGCTGAAGCAGGGTTTGAACACCTCACCGCCGACTTAATTTATGGAATTCCGGGTCGCACGCACACCTTCGAACATGAACTCGAGCGGTTTGTATCGCTTCCCGTGGATCATTTGTCTGCCTACATTTTGACCGTTGAAGACCAAACAGCCTTAGGCCGAAACATCCAAAACGGAAAAGCTCCGGCGCCCGACGAGGGACAAATTGAATCGGAATACCACGCGCTGTGTTCCGCGATGACGGAGGCGGGATTTGCCCATTACGAAGTATCAAATTGGGCGCGACCGGGAGGGCACGCTGTTCACAACCGACACTATTGGTCGGGATTACCGTATTGGGGCATCGGACCGGGTGCCCACAGCTTTAGTGGGATGGCTCGAACAGCGAATGTATCCAACAACCCCCGGTACATCAGGGCGCTAAATTCCGCCCAAGGCATCCAAGACCTGCCTTTGGAAACCGACGCCTTAAATCCAATAGACCGCTACAACGAATCGATTATGACGGGATTGCGAACGGCGCACGGAATTGACCTCGTCGAATTGGAGAAGGTCCATCGCCTGCGTCCCGACCTCCAAAACGCTGTGGATTGGCAGCAGTTGATTTCGACTGGACAGCTCATCGCTTCCGGAACTGATCGTTTCCGAATTCCCGAAACCCATTGGTTGTTTGCTGATCGAATTGCCTCCGCTTTATTCCACGTCTGAGTGAGCTTGGGTGGATGGGCGGCGATCCCTGCGCTTCAGCCATGCATCCACAAACACAGCCCCGACGATGATGGAGGCGCCGAGGTAAAAGCCCCCGTTCATGCGCTCCTCTTCCCCAAAAATCAACGCCGCCAAAACAATAGCGTAAACCGGTTCTAGATTAATGGCCACCGCCGTGGTAAAGGCCGTTAGGTTTTTCATCACCTCAATGCTCATCAAGAAAGCGAAGGCGGTTGCCAATGATGCCAGCAGCCCCAACCACAGCCAATCCGCTTGAGGTACTTGCCAAAAACTCAAGTCCATCCCTTTTCCTTGCACCATGAAAATGCCGCACAAAACCAATGCTGCACTGAGCAACTCCACCCGGGTTAAGTTGGCTGAATCATGGCGCTTCACCAACACAGAGTTCAACGTCGCAAACACCGCAGCAAGGGCCGCTGAAAGGAGCGCAAGAGCCACCCCATCATAATAGCTGGACATGTCTTGAACCGCTCCACCCGCAGACGGCCCAAACAACAACACCAACAAGCCAATGATGATCACACCGCCCAGCAAAACCTCCCGTACATCCAGTTTGCGGCGATGCACCAACGGTTCAATGAGGCTAACAAACACCGGGGTCGTCGCCAACGTCGCGAGCGCGACAGAAACATTGCTCACCTTGATGCTCGCAAAGAATGCAATCCAATGCGCGGCGGCAAAACATCCCACCATAGCCACCTTCCACAAAACACGCGGCTCGAAACGTTGAACACGGCGGCGAATCATCAGCCACAACCAAACCAACCCGCCTCCTAAAAACACCCGCCAAAACACCAATCGCTCAGCATCCAGGGAAATAAGTTTACCCAAAATACCCGTGAACCCAAAGATCACCACGATGAAGTGCAACATAAAGGTGCTTTGGCGACGATTCATTCCGGCAAATCTACCCGTAACTTCGTTACGCTTCACCTTGCAAGAAACTGACCATGAAACTTCTGTCTACCGCTCTTTTTATTCTTCTCATTTGCAGTGAGGGCTTTGCTCAAATTCAACTGGACAATCAATTCAACGATTGGACCAACCAACCGCACGTGACAGATACCGAAGGAGGTCCTTTTGTCAAGACCAGCGTTACCAGCAACGCCAGTTGGCTCTACTTGTATGTGGAGGTCCTCAACGAAGTTGCCTTGGATGAAAATGTGCTGCCCAACGACTTGTGCATTCTGTTGGATTTGGATGACAACACCGAGACGGGTGTGGATTATGCCAACCAAGGGCTCGGAGTCGACCTGCTCATCAACCTCGCCGATCGACAGGCCATCCGGTACACGAACGGGTCCGGCATCGAATCGTTCAATGAAATAGGGATGCGCGTCGCACCTACATACAGCGGTACCAAATTTGAAATTGCCTTCGATCGGGAACTCACGCAAGTGACAGGCCCCGATGTTCGCATTGCATGGTTTGACAATGCGTCACAGGTCAGTTTTCCTTCGGAGGGATATGCTCACACTCTCAATGAAAACCTCGACCCTTGGATTCCTGTCAGCATCGAACGGGCAGGCGGAACCCTGAACCGTGTTGCTTTTTGGAACATGAACGGGCGCATGGATGAGCCCGCTGCTCAACAGGCCATGGAGCGTATTTTACAAGCGGTCAGTCCCGATGTTATTGGGTTTTCAGAAGTGTCCAATGTGAGTGCGAATTACGTAACCAACCTACTCAACGAGTGGATCCCCATAGAGGGTGGAGGGTCGTGGAATGTCGTCAAAGACGATTGGGATTTGATGGTGGCCGCCAAAGGAAATATCCTGTCCTCATTTGCATCCGTAACCCGGCAATTTCCAGTCGTCGTCGAAGGGCATGCTGATTGGGAGGTGCCGTTGCTTTTTACGAGCAGCCACATGAAATGTTGTGGAGGATCTTCCAACGAAGCGCAGAGGCAAGCGGAAGCGGATGAGTACATGGCATTTTTGCGAGACGCCATCAACGGAGAAGGGGAAATCAGCATTGCGGCTAACACCCCGGTCGTTTACGGTGGGGACCTCAACATGGTCGGTTTGGACAACCCGATTTACACCTTGGTCTCCGGCGACATCAGCAATGAATCCGCGCACGGACCGGATTTCGCGCCAGATTGGGATGGTTCATCCCTCACCGAATGGCCCTTGTTGCAGTCGGACCATCCGTTTGATTTCACATGGCAAAGCGGCAACCTCTCCTCGGAATGGATGCCCGGAAAACTCGACTACCTCATCACCTCTGATGCCTCTGCCGATGTGAAGGGGGGATTTGTATTGAGGACGGCCAACATGGCTTCTGAGCGGCTCGCTGAGCTGGGTTTACAGGCGGGGGATGCACTCGCTGCCTCGGATCATTTTATAGTCGTTGGAGACCTCGGTCTTGGTGATTTAATTGGCTACGCACCCGACTTGGATGAGGATGGAATCAGCGACTTCGATGACAACTGCCTCAGCGTTTTGAACCCCGATCAAGGTGATTTCAATGGAGATGGCGTCGGGGATGCATGCAGCGACAGCGATGGAGATGGGCTTAGTGACGCTCTCGAAGTCAATGTTTATGGAACAGACCCTGGCCTCGCAGATACGGACGGAGATGGCGTTTCTGACGCGCTAGAACTTTGCAGCTGCAGCTCATTGGACCTCTGTCCGGGCGACCTGACCAACGATTCAGTCGTTTCCGTAGCGGACCTTTTGGTATTGCTCGGGTTGTTCGGGGGCACATGCTGACCTGAACTCCGAGCAGACGCCTCTTTACTCCGCCGAGCGCACCAATTTGACGGTTTTCACACCGCTCGCTGTTCCGATTTTCACCAAATACGTTCCTGCAGGCATGGACTGCATCGTGAGTGTGCTCATCGTTTGCTGAGGTTGCAACGTTTGGACCATGCGTCCTGCAAGGGTGTATACCTCAATGAACTCCATCACCTCTGTCGACTCAAACATAACAATGCTGTTCGTTGGGTTGGGCCAAACGCGTGCGTTCACTGTGAGCTCGTCCACGGAGACTACAATAATGTCCACCTCGACGGAGGTTTGATCTGAGCATACTCCATCCTCGCTGAAAGTCGTTAACGTCACGGTGTAGATGCCCGCATCGGTGTAGGTGTACTCCGGATCCATTTCTTCGCTGACGCCTCCATCACCGAATGTCCAATAGTAACCACCCGCACCTGTGCTTGCGTTATCAATTTCCAATGCGCCATCCAGCAAGTTCCAGGGAGATGTCACATCAAACGCGGCATTCACAGCCGACGTGAGATCCGATTGGTACCGCGGCGAAATCCGATAACCTTCAAAGTAAGGTTCCTCAAAATCCCGTTGATCACCGATCCCTGTAACGCCAAACACACCCACTGGAGCATCCGACAAAAACAAGTCTGTATTGGCATCAATCCGCATCGTGTACACCGAGTTGCCCGTCGTAATGTCCACTTCGAAGCTCGGGGCGCTGTTCGTCCATTGTTCTGGATCTACCAATTCCACGCACTTCAATCGAATGATGTGCGACTCTGTGTTTTCGTTGAGTTCTTGAACCAATGGAGGTTGTTCTGTCAAGAAACCCGACCCCTCATAAAGCACGGTATCAGCGATGATTTGAGTGAGTCCCGCAAATTGAGCAATGGTTCCACGCACGCGCAGGCTGTCACCGGGAACCACTTGGTCGTAGCCAAAATCAGAAAGAGGACTGAAAACGTTAATTCCATCCGTTGCATCAATCAACGTGAACTGGAGTCCGGATGGATAATCGTTCCAGCCGTGCACAATCCCTCGCAATTCACATGACACCCCCAAGCTATCGGTTACACCGGACACTAAATCTACCGTCCGCACCGTCGCAATATCATATACCGGGTAGGTCAAATCCGACGGTTGAATGTGGATGGTTACGGTGTCGATCAGCAACACCAAGTCGCCCGATGTTACTTGTATAGCCAGCTCCACTGTCTCTTCTCCCTCTGGCTCCTCGTCATCAATGGCGGCAAACGTGAACGACTGATCATTCAATAAACCAATGGGAAAGGAGAACTCTGGCAAAGGGAACACCCCTGGGAAATCAGTTCCTGCTTCCGCGGTGCCTCCCACCACGTCCACCACAACTGTCGCGTTTTGCAGGGGATAGGCCACCTGCATCACCACCTCTACTCCGCTTCCTTCAAATATGTACAGATCTGTCGCTGTGAAACCCAATTCCATGTCTGGCGTTCCTGTGCAAGTGGCTGAATGGTAACCGATAAAATCAAAGGTATCCGACGGGTATGCATCCCATTGGTATTGACCTACTTCCCAGTCTGTGCTACCCTGAGAGACATTGGCTTTTCGAACCAAGGTGTATTCCGCCATTTCTCCAGCACCTCCATCCACGGACCAAGCGCTTCCTGGATCTGGTCCAAATTCGCCCATTTGATCAATGATGACTCCATCGTGGTACAACACAATAACGTCATTGCCATTGAACCACGTTATCTGACTTACCAGATCGCCTGCCTGAAACAACTCTGGCGCCGCCAGTGCATTCATAAGAACGAAAACACCGTTGGGTTCGATTACACCCGAAAGTTCTTGAACATTGGTCGCTTCGGAAGCGCCATTGTTCCATGTTTCCATGCTGTAACCCGTCAAGTCAATCGCCACAGGTGACGGGTTGTATAGTTCAATCGCCTTGTTGTTGCTGTTGCCCTCCACGTACTCAGAGATGAAGATTTCTTCGCAAAAACTAGCGCTTTCGCAGTCCAAAATTTCCACCTCCAAAAATGTCATACTCAAGCTGTCGCATTCAACACCCGCAATGGCGTTCAGCGCACCTCCAGGGACCAATGTGCCGGCATCAAACCCGCCCAAACCGCTCGTGCCCCACACTTGATACGTGCCGACACCCAGCCCTGAGAAATCATACTGAGGGTATCCCGCAGTATCCAAAATGGTCTGGGTGTTATCGGTAATCACAAAAATGTATTCGGCATCCTCCGCCTCCGAGGTATATCCGAAGGTGATTTCCGCGTTTTCCAAACCCAAACATCCCAAAGCCGTTGGGGTCCCTGACGCATCTGTTACATACCCGCCGTCGCAAGCTGGTGGGTCGCACGTTTCTCCTTGAATCTCGATGCTGTTCGTTGTTACAGCAACACACCCTTCACCCAAGATGCCTTCAGCGGGCTGACCTGGGGCAAGGGTTGCTTCAATAAGAGGAGCGTCATGGGAAACACCAAACACCTCCATCAAACCATCTCCTAGCCCTGATAAATTAACCGCTGTTCCATCAAACGCAGCCAAAATCAGCCCTGACTCCGCATCTGCAACCACTGAGGTAAATGCCGCATCCGGAACGTCATTGCTGTGATTCAGTTGAACCAACACCAACTCACCTTCATCCGTGCACACAAAACTGTTGCTGGCATTCTGCAGCCCAATTTGACCGCCATCGCACAGCAAAACATTGCTATAGCCCGGGGTGGGCGACTGCAAAATAAATTCCGATGGTGTTTGCGGGGTGCCCCCGTCTGGAACCCTTGACAAGCTTTGGTAGTCTGCTAACCCTTCGGCACTCTCATTAAGTTGAGTGCCGTTGGGGGTCAAAACATCCAACAACGCGCTCATTGGCGGTTGGTTGTTTCCATATACCACACCGTCCAAAATGTCCTCACTGCTCACCGGGGTGCCATTGGGAAAAGCTGAAATGTCTGCATCATACAAAGCGATTCCCTCTTGGCCCACCTGCAACCAATTGGTTGATTCAATGACAATGTCCGCCTCTGGGAGGCCCGGTCCTCCAACCAGAAAAAACCCTTCGGAATTCAAGTTGTACCCCGACAAGTCGACCGAAAGGTTGGATTGGGCGTTTGAACCGTTAAAAATCACCAACAAAAAGCCGGACAAATCCTGATTTGGAGTGCCGTAAATCTCCACGAACTCCTGCGTGTCAATGCCTGGTCCAGATGGATCAAATTCATTAATAACGAGCTGTGACTGGACCTGCGTGGTCAAAAGCACCGCGGCTGTCGTTACAAAGAAGGCGAGAGTAAGTGGGCGCATGTGAATCTTAATTGCGAATGGAGGGGGGTCAAAAATACATACTTTCAGCGCGAACATCGACAATGCAACTCCACTGGTCATTGAACCGTAACTTCGTAATTACATGGAAGCGAAGGGAAGCCTTATTGAAAAGTTGGATGATTTTATCCGGGCGTACTACCTCAATCAGGTGGTTAACGGCTTGCTTTTGTCGGTTGCTGTGCTCATCGTCAGCGGCATCACCTTTGCCTTGTTGGAATATGTTGGGCAGTTTGGAATCGCAGGTCGTACCGTGATATTTTGGGTTTTAACTGGGGGAGGAAGCACTGTTATAGGAGGGTGGGTCTTGTGGCCTTTGCTCCAGTGGGGGCGGTTGAGCCGAGGTTTGACCCATGAGCAAGCGAGCTCTATCATTGGCGAACACTTCCCGGAGATCAGTGACCGGTTGCTCAATGTTCTGCAACTTCAACGTCAACTCGGAACGACGTCAAGCACAAGCGATACTTCATTGCTGCAGGCGTCCATCGAAGAACGCACCACAGCCTTGAAACCGGTCGCGTTTCAACGAGCGATTGATTGGAAAAAGAGCCGAAAACTCTTAAAATATGCTGTACCAACGTTGATTCTTGCCGCAGGAATTATGGGGTGGAGTCCTGAATTGGTCCAAGAACCTGCGAGCAGGATTCTCGCACATCGGCAGGATTTTATTCCGCCACCGCCATTTGCTTTCTCTGTGCTCAGCAATCCACTCGCTGTTCCAGCTCTCGAGCCGTTCACTTTGGAAGTTCAAACAGAGGGAGAGGCCCAACCGGAAATCGTGATGATCGAAGTTGGTGAGAGCCGCTACCGCATGGAACGAACAGGTGAAGGACGGTTTCGTTATGTGTTTCCTATGGTCCGAGAAAGCCTGAGTTTTACACTCTTTGGATCCGGTGTTTCTTCCGATGTGTACACCCTCAAGGCTCTCCCTGTCCCAACTTTAGTGGGGTTGGAGGTTACAACCACTCCCCCCTCCTACACCGGTCTTCCAGCCGAAACCGTGCAAGATGTAGGAAACTTGAGGGTCCCCGAGGGAACCCAAATTGAATGGCGCATACGAAGCAAAGACACAGAGAGCCTGCGCTTGGAATTTGGGGGGTCCCCTGTTGCTGTGGAGCGCGGGGCGGGCGGTATGTTCACTGCTGCTCTTCGGGCAAAAGAAAGCGGTCCATATTGGGTGGTTCCTTCCAATAGCGCTGTGGGTGCATTGGACTCCATGCGTTATCACTTGCACGTTAGCTCCGATCAATTTCCGCGCATTCGCGCGACAGAAAGCGTCGATTCAACCGCCCTGAAGACGCGCTACTTCAATGGGGAAGTTTCGGATGATTACGGCTTCAGTCAACTGACCTTTGTTTACCAGTGGATCGAGGTCGGTGAGCGAGCGGAAGAATTGCTTGCTGGAGAAAGACCGACGGCGGGGAATGCTCTACGCCAATCGCTCGCTGCGCCCAGGGGTCGCGGCGATCGTTTCTTTTTTGAATGGCGACTTGATGAAATCAACGTTATCCAAGGCGATGTGCTCGAGTATTGGTTCGAAGTCTGGGACAATGACCGCATCCACGGTGCTAAAATGTCGCGATCAACACCAAGAACCTTCTCGCCGCCGAGTAAAGAAGAGATCCGAGAAGAGCGCGACCAAGCCAATGCGGACATTGAAGAACGCATGGCCGCCGCGCGACAGAGTGCCGCTGAAGTGCGCGAAAACATGGAGTCGTTGCGCCGTCAATTGGCTGAGGATAAAGAGATGGATTGGAAGGATGAGCGGGCGATAGAGGAGCTAATGAAAAAGCAAAAACAGCTTCAGGAAGACCTCAACGAGCTACAAGAAATCAACAGTGAAAAAGATGAGCGCACAAATGAATTCAGTCCAGAAGAAGAGCGCATATTAGAAAAACAGGAACAACTCCAAAACCTCATGGAGCAAGTGATGAGCGACGAGTTGAAGGAGTTGTACGAAGAGATGCAGCGGCTCATGGAACAAATGGACCCTGAATCCATGGAACAAATTCAGGAGCAGTTGGAAAACATGCAGGTCGATCAAGAGTCGTTGGAAAAGGAATTGGATCGGGCGTTAGAACAATTCAAGCAGTTGGAGTTTGAGGTTAAAATGGAGGAGGCCATTGACGACCTGAAGGAACTCGCTGAAAAGCAGGCTGATTTAGCTGAAAAGACCCGGAATGAAGAGGGTTCCAATGACAGCTTACAAGCCGAACAAGACTCCTTGAATAAAGCGTTTGAAGAGATTCAAAAGGAACTTGACGATTTGGAAAAATCCAATGAAGAGCTCGAAAACCCCAACACCACAATGGACCGGGAGGAAGAGCGTGAATCCATTCAAGAAAAGATGAATGACAGCTCTGACCAGTTGGAACAGAGTAAAAACAAAAAAGCTTCTCAAAACCAGCAGTCCGCAGCGGAAGAGATGCAACAGATGGCCCAACAGCTAGAAAGCCTCATGCAACAATCCAGTGAAGAAGCCCTGGAAATGGACATGGACGCATTGAGGGAGCTTCTGGAAAACATCATTCAATTATCGTTTGAGGAGGAGGGTTTGATGGCGGATTTACGCAACACCAGCAAGAATGATCCGGCTTATGTTGTGCACGGGCAAACCCAAAGACGTCTTAAAGACGACGCGCGCATGGTGGAAGATTCACTTTTTGAGCTCAGCATGCGGATTCCACAACTCGCTCCAGCCGTGAACCGTGAAGTTGGGCTGGTCAACCACCACATGGCTCTGGCGTTAGGTAATTTTGGGGACCGTGAAACGGACATCATCACCACAAACCAGCAGTATGTGATGACGAGCTTCAATAACCTCGCTTTAATGTTGGATGACGCGTTGCAGCAAATGCAACAAGACATGGCTGAAAAACAGCCCGGGAATGGCAATTGTGAAAAGCCAGGGGGCAACGGCAAACCTAAACCCTCCCCTAGCGCTGGTGACATCAAAAAAATGCAACAGTCCTTGGGTGATCGGCTCGAAAAAATGAAAGAAATGATGGGCGAGGGGGCCAACGCGGGCAACAGCGGAAAACAAAAACGACAGCTCAGCAAAGAGCTCGCTCAAATGGCCGCTCAACAAGCCGCGCTTCGTCAAATGGCCGAAAAGAAGGCCCAAGAGATGAATGGAGATGGCTCGGGAGATGGAAATCAGATGAACGACATCGCTAAAGAGATGGAAGAATTGGAGCGAGACCTTGTCAATAAGAACGTCACACTAGAAACATTGGAGCGACAACAGCAGCTTTTAGTTCGGCTCTTGGAGGCTGAGAATGCAGAGATGACGCGGGGTGAAGACGATAAACGTAAATCCAAGGCAGGGGACCAAAACCTCGCTACCGAGCCTGCTCCGCTCTTGGATTATCGGGAGCAAAAGAATAGAGAAGCCGAGTGGTTACGAACAATCCCCCTTGAATTGGATGCTTATTACCGTGACCGAGTCAACGAATATTTCAATAATTTGGACCTCACGAAGCCCGACTCCGAGCTTCCACCCCAATGATAGGACCCATGATTGAAACCATGCATAAACTGGAATTTACCTCAGAGCCCGAAAACATTGCGATCATCGAGCGATTAATCGACGAGATTCGAGAAGAAACGACCTTCCAAGAGGAATGCTATGGTGACGTCTTGATCGCTATGACGGAAGCCGTCAACAACGCTATTGTCCATGGAAATAAATTAGATCCCGATAAGAAAGTTGTGGTTGAATACGAAATCCAGCCCTCGGACCTGTATTTCAAAATTGTTGATTCCGGCGCTGGGTTTGATTACGAAAACGTCCCTGATCCAACTTCTCCTGAGAACCTCGAGAAGCCCAACGGACGAGGAGTTTTCCTCATGCGTCAATTGGCGGATGCGTGTGAATTTGACGATGACGGACGCATTGTTGAGTTGACCTTTAAGGGTGTTTTTCAAACCACATAACACCCTGCTTTGGCATTTCATTTTCACAATGCCGACCATGCCTTTCGTTGCCCGAATCGGCGCAAAATCAAAGCTTGGTTGCTTGATTTCGCATCAGCGCACCAAAAAACCATTGGGGAAATTTCCATTGTTTTTTGCAGTGACCGTTACTTACTTGAGATCAATAAGACTCACTTACAGCACGATTACTACACGGATATTATCACCTTTGATTACTGCGAAGGCAACACCTTGTCTGCGGATATCTTGATCTCCGTTGATCGTGTAAAAGAAAACGCAGTAAGTCATAAACAACTCTTTTTCAATGAGTTACTTCGGGTTATTGCACACGGGAACCTTCATCTCATAGGGTATAAAGACAAAACAAAGAAGGATTCCATTGCCATGCGTGAAGCTGAGGAACAGTGGATCTTACGCTACTACGAACTTCATCCATGATTCATCCAGAATACGACGTCATTGTTGTTGGCGCAGGACACGCTGGTAACGAAGCAGCAGCAGCAGCAGCAAATCTTGGTGCCCACACCTTGCTCATAACGATGAACATGGGGGTCATCGGACAGATGTCCTGCAACCCCGCCATGGGCGGCATCGCCAAGGGTCAAATTGTACGGGAAATCGATGCGCTCGGTGGATATTCTGGAATCGTTAGCGATCACAGTGCCATCCAATTTCGAATGCTCAACCGATCCAAGGGCCCAGCGATGTGGTCTCCGCGAACCCAAAATGACCGGATGCGCTTCGCTGAGAAGTGGCGGTTAATGCTCGAGCAGACGCCTAAACTCGACTTTTGGCAAGACGCTGTTCTTGAACTTATCATCGAAAACGATCGATGCTGCGGGGTCAAAACCCAACTTGGCGCCACCATCCGGTCCAAGTCTGTTGTCGTCACAGCAGGCACATTCCTGAATGGCTTGATGCACATTGGTGAGAAGCAATTTGGAGGCGGACGAGCGGGCGAAAAAGCAATTCACGGAATCACCGAGCAACTAGTAGAACATGGTTTCAGTGCGGATCGCATGAAAACAGGAACGCCCCCTCGGGTTGATGGGCGCAGCATCAACTACCAAGTCCTTGAAGAACAAAAGGGGGATGAAAACCCACAGCGTTTCTCTTTTACCGATACGCCCGTCTTGTCCAATCAGCGCAGCTGCCACATCGCACACACCAACCTCGCGGTCCATGATATTTTGAGAGAGGGTTTTGATCGCTCACCTATGTTCAATGGGCGAATTCAAGGATTGGGTCCGCGGTATTGTCCGAGCATCGAGGATAAAATTGAGCGATTTCACACCAAAGATTCACACCAATTATTCGTTGAGCCAGAGGGGTGGGAAACGGTTGAAGTGTACGTCAATGGATTTAGCACAAGCCTGCCAGAGGATATCCAAGTCAAGGCTTTGCGGTCGGTTCCTGGCTTCGAATCCGTTCGGTTTTTCCGACCCGGCTATGCGGTCGAATATGACTTCTTTCACCCCACACAGCTCCATCACAGTTTGGAGACCAAGGCCATTCAAGGTTTGTTTTTCGCCGGTCAAATCAACGGAACAACAGGATATGAAGAGGCCGCAGCGCAAGGTATCATGGCGGGCATCAACGCCGCACGTTCCACGTGGAACATGGAGCCGGTAACTCTCAAACGAAACGAAGCCTACATCGGTGTTTTGATCGATGACCTCGTCACCAAAGGCACGAAAGAGCCGTACCGCATGTTCACCTCACGTGCAGAATACAGAATCCTCCTTCGACAAGACAATGCAGATCAACGGTTAACTCCCCTATCTCATGCCATGGGGTTGGCGAGTGACGCACGGCTGCAGGCACTTGAATCCAAGAGGGCGCGGATTCAAAAAATGCGAACCTCTTTGGAAAAAACCAGCGTGACGCCAGACGAAGCTCAAGCCCTTCTTGAAAAAAAGAACAGCGCCCCTCTCCGACAGAAGCAAAAGTCCATCGCTCTTTTATCTCGGCCTAACATCGGTCTTACTGACCTTATTTCTTCCATCGATTCGATCAATCAAAAGTCTCAAGAACACCAATTAGAGCTTGCCGACATTGAATGCCTGGAAGTCGAGGTGAAGTACGAGGGGTACATTGAAAAAGAACAAGCAGTCGCCGACAAACTCCAGCGACTTGATTATATCAGCATACCAAAAGGGTTTAATTACCACGCCCTCGAATCCCTCAGCAGCGAGGCTCGAGAAAAACTTTCAGAGGAACAACCTGCTAACCTATCAAGCGCATCCAGAATTTCTGGGGTGAGCGCATCCGATCTCGCGGTTCTTCTCGTTCACCTTGGACGGTGAGCCTTTTGTTAATGTTTCACGTGAAACATATAGAAATCGACCCAATAGCGCGCCAAAACAGGCCTCTGACGTTCTGTAAAGGCCACGGTGCGGCACCCTCGAGAAAATAGAAACGCGCAAAACCCTTATTATCAACGTTTTAATGAATATAGCATTCGTCTCGTGCTGTTTACCTTTGCGCCAATCTTTTTAACCGCACTCTCATGGACATTCAACGTATTCTCCAGACCCTGAACATTCAACCCCACAACCACGGTGTCATGATCGGGACCGAATCCTTTGGATCAGGACCCACGATTGACTCCATCTCTCCTGTGGATGGAAAAAAGATTGCTTCATTGTCCAGCGCAACAGATGCAGATTACGAGCGTGCGGTAGAAGCGGCCCAGCAAGCCTTTATCGAGTGGCGCACTGTTCCGGCTCCAAAGCGTGGAGAAGTTGTTCGACAGTTTGGGGACGCCCTTCGGGAAAAGAAAGACGCGCTCGGTGCGCTCGTGAGTTATGAAATGGGAAAGTCTCTGCAAGAGGGATTGGGTGAGGTGCAAGAAATGATCGACATCTGTGACTTCGCTGTCGGTCTAAGTCGGCAGCTTTACGGCATGACCACTCACTCCGAACGTCCAGACCACCGCATGTTTGAGCAGTACCTTCCTTTGGGGGTCGTTGGCATCATCTCTGCTTTTAATTTTCCGGTAGCCGTTTGGTCATGGAACACGGCATTGGCGTGGATCTGCGGTGATTCGTGTGTGTGGAAGCCCTCAGAAAAAAGCGCCTTGTGCTCCATTGCTTGCCAGCATATTTGGAACGAAGTCGCAGCAGCGAATGATGTACCCGAGGGGTTGAGCTGCGTTGTCAATGGGTACGCTAACATCGGTGAGAAATTAAGCGATGACACGCGCATTCCTTTGGTTAGTGCCACCGGTAGTACCCGCATGGGCAAGGCGGTCAGTAAAGCGGTTGGAGCCCGTTTGGGGCGTGCTTTGCTTGAGCTCGGTGGAAACAATGCGGTTATTATTGCCCCTGACGCTGATTTGGAAATGGTTGTGCCGGCCACCGTATTTGGAGCTGTTGGCACATGCGGTCAGCGCTGCACATCAACCCGTCGATTGATCATCCACCGATCCATCTACGACCAGGTCAAAACAGTTCTCACCAAAGCCTACCAACAACTGAGCATTGGGAATCCTTTGGATCAAAAAAACCACGTTGGCCCTTTAACCGACCAAGCAGCAGTTCAGATGTACCTCGACGCGCTTGACGCTGTCGAAGCCGAGGGTGGAACGTTCTTAGTCAAAGGAGGTAAGCTTGATGGGGCTGGATATGAGAGCGGATGTTATGTAAGCCCTTCCATCGCTGAAGCCCGCAATGATATGGCGATTGTGCAGCACGAGACCTTCGCTCCATTGCTCTATATCATGCCTTACGATACGCTGGAAGAAGCCATCGATCTGCAAAACGGAGTAGCACAGGGATTGTCTTCTGCGATTATGACCAACAACATGCGTGAAGCCGAGCGCTTTATTTCTGCCGCGGGTTCCGATTGTGGAATCGCCAACATCAACATCGGTACTTCTGGTGCGGAAATTGGTGGTGCATTTGGAGGCGAAAAAGAAACAGGAGGGGGGCGTGAATCTGGAAGTGATGCGTGGAAAGCATACATGCGTCGACAAACCAACACGGTCAATTACGGCACAACCCTGCCTCTTGCGCAAGGCATCAAGTTTGACCTCGGCTGATGCGACCTCTTCATTTTTGCTGGGCATTAGGATTCCTTTCCTTGTTTTTGGCGTGTAGTCAGCCCATTGAAAATCAGTTCGTTGAGTTTGTTCTGAACGACTCGACACGTGCTGTATTTCCCATTCAGCGCGAGCTAGATTCGTGGCAAATCCAGAACGGAGCAGAAGTTTTGGTGTTGGAACGCGTCAACGACACTGTATACCGGGTTCCTGTCTTTGGGGGATCATTGGCCACAGGTGAGGCACAGTTAAACCAAGGTGTTTGGACTGATTCTTTGCGGCCTAAAAAAAACGGATACCCGTACCAAGTTCCGTTTGAAATAACCACTCGGACGACACAGTCTGAATCCACTGCAATTGAAGGCACGTGGGACGTCTGGTTTGGTGAAGGCGATGAAAGTGACGTTGCCACCTCCCAACTTGACTTGACTTCAACAGAGGCCGGTGTCCAAGGCACCATACGCACCCCAACAGGTGACTACCGCTATCTCAGCGGCACGTTTCTCGAGGGTGTTCTAACCATGCAGACCTTCGATGGGGCGCATTTGTACTGCATTACAGGCATATGGGAAGATGGAAACTGGACGTTGGGGTCGTTTTACAGTGGAAATCACTACCGAGTCTCATGGCAAGGAAAAAAGGCGGACCCGTGGCCAAAAAAGGATTCAATCCGCATGCTGTCCGTGCCTTTGGATTCTCTTTTTGTGCGGGTCGTTGATCCGGGAGGTGCTCCGGTGGAGGTCTCTTTGGTCCCAGATGGTGAGATGCCTTTGGTTGTTGATATTCTTGGCTCATGGTGCCCTAATTGCATGGACGAAGTCCGGTTGCTTAAGGAGGTTGTGCGGCCCAACGGAAACCAGATGCTTTCCGTGGCGTTCGAACGGCCCGATTCTCCGCTCAATGCCTATGAACGCATTCAGTCCTTTCAGTCCGAAATGCAAATGGATTGGGTTATTTACCTTGGAGGCAAAGCGAACAAGCAGGTTGCCGCTGATGCCTTTCCGTTTCTCGATCAGGTGATCAGTTTTCCAACCACGTTATTCGTTCACAGGGATGGCACCGTTTATGTGCACTCTGGTTTTAATGGTCCTGCTACAGGGACTCTATATGAACAGGAGGTTGCCGTGTTTAAGCGTTATTTAGCACCGCTTACTTCTCTGGAAAATCATTAACTCGATCCACTTCGATCCGTTTGTCTTGATTTGCTAATTGCCAGGCAGTGCAAAACACAAGCTGACCAATTTCAGCCGTCTTATCGTATAAAATTTTCTCCGGGTCATCGCCTGGACGGTGATAATCCTCATGCACACCGCTGAAATAAAAGATTACCGGTATGTTGTTCTTGGCAAAATTGTAATGATCTGACCGGTAGTAAAAGCGATTGGGGTCATCAGGGGCGTTGAATGTGTAATCCAGCGCGAGCTTGGTATATGTTGTGTTGGCTGTTTCGCTGATTTCGTGCAGTTCGCTTGACAATTTATCTGAACCGATCAGGTAGACGTAACGCTCTTCATCTGCGTGGCTCTCATCCACCCGGCCGATCATATCAATGTTGAGGTTTGCAACTGTGTTCTCCAAAGGCCAAACAGGGTGGTCCGCATACCATTCACTTCCCAACAATCCCTTTTCCTCACCAACAACCGTCATCAATAAAACACTCCTCCTTGGACCGTCTCCCGCTTTAACCGCTTTCATAAACGCCTCGGCCAGCTCCAGTACGGTGACGGTACCAGAACCATCGTCGTCTGCTCCGTTGTGAATCTCCCCGTCAATAATTCCTACATGATCATAGTGCGCTGTAATCACAAGTACCTCATCTCTCAAAACGGAGTCTCGCCCAGGAATAAAGCCCAATACGTTGTTTGATGTGACATCGTCAGCCGTCGCTGACAACTCAAAACTCCATGTCGCTTGTGGAAGCAGGGTAGGGGCAAGCGGTTGTCCTTTTTGTGTTTTTTTCGACCACCTCTTCCATGACTTTATTGCTGAACCGGTCCACCAATTCGCTGTGGCTGGAGCCTCCACCATAAAGGTTGGAATCCGTGTTCCTTCCCGTTCTTCTGGTTCGCCCTCCCTGTTTAATCGCAAAGATTTACGGAGCAACCAAGGCTTCATTCTACTCCGTACCACGGATAAATCATCCCCTACGACGATCACCGCAACTGCGCCTTGTTCTGATGCGGCTGTGCGCAAAGTATTCAATCCTGTCTGCCAGCGGGTTTCTCCGCCTTCCGTTGCCGCTTGCACAACCACCGCCATGCCTTTTACGTCGACATCTTGCAAATCCTGCACGTCTGAAATAGCCATCATTGGTAAGTCGTTCATCACGGGCTCTTTGATGCCGGGATAAAACAGGTAGTCATCTAAAAAAACCAACCCCTGACCACCAACGTAAGCTGATCCGCCTTCAATTTGAGATCGAACCAGCTCTACCGGTTGGAAATAAGAATCTCCATCGTATGGAGCAATTCCCACTGATTTAAAGTAACTCGCAATGTAGGCTGCGGCCTTGTCTGCGCCCGGCTCACCGGTCTCCCGGCCTTCAAACGCATCGCTCGCCAAAACCATTAAGTGGTTTTCTAAATCCGAAGCAGAAATGGAAGACCTGTATGATTCAGGGATCACGATGTCTTGAGCAAGTCCTTCATTCACAGAAAAAAACATCAATGCCAGTCCCGCAAGTGCACAGGATATTTTACTTACACGGCGCTCATGCCTGCCGCCCTCAAAAGATTGGCTCATGTACGCTTTTAAAATTTCCAATCCCTCATCTTCCGAGACAAACCGAGCTGGAATGCACAAAACATTCGCATTGTTGTGTTGCTTCACAAGTTGAGCAACTTCTGGGTTCCAAGCTAAACCAGCTCTTACCCCTTGATGCTTATTTGCTGACATGGCCACTCCGTTGGCTGATCCACAAATTAAAATTCCGAAATCCACTTCTTTCGCTTCAACATCCGCAGCCACCGCGTGCGCATGATCCGGATAATCAACACTGTCTGTTGAATCTGTGCCTCGATTGACCACCGTATTACCCTCCGATTCTAAGTACCTTGTGAGTGCCTTTTTCAATGCAGGCCCTGCATGATCTCCTCCAATTGATATACGCATGGTGTCCTATTTTTTGGCAAGTTAATTAACAAGCAGATGGTTGATAGCACATTTCTTTGGTGAACAACTTCAAAACAACTTCTCTTTCAATTTCGAAATTCTCGTGCAAGCAAATTACGTCATCAGAATTCCAAACTTTTTCCGTCTAATTTCTACTCCATATTATGCGCCTATTTTCCAAGGTTATCGACCAATCATTTGATCATAAATTATCAGACCATTCATTCATACACTGCTTGTTTAAAACCATCTTTAAGCCTTGAAAATCAGTCTAACCTTTTAAAAAACGCTGTTTGCAACCTGCCTTAATCTTGTGAAAAACTGAAAATTCCTACATCCATTGCCTCTCCTTATACACACAATGAACAAGCCTACTACTATTGCTTTATTTTCTAAGAATAAAAGAATATTACTATGGTGTGTGTTGATTACATCTTTTGCCTCAGCGCAGGAAATTCCAGTGAATTGTGATTGGACGGTATATACCTTTCCATCGGGAAAAAAAGCAAGTGAAGGATGCTTAGTTAACGGAAAACCAGAAGGAACATGGACCTCATATTTTACCAACGGAAACATCAAGAGTGTAGGTGCTCGAATGAACTTTTTACTTCACGGTGAGTGGGTATTTTTTGATTCCACGGAAACAAAGGTCAGAACAGTGGAATATGTGGCAAATCAAAAATCAGGATGGGAGCGAGTATATTTCTCTAATGGCACGATAAAAGAGGAAATCCAGTTTAAAGAAGATAAAAAATCAGGTTGGACAAATCTGTATGATGAATCAGGACAAAAACGAAAGTCAATTCCTTACAGAGCTGATTTAGAGGATGGTAAAGGGCGGGAATTTGCATTAGATGGTCGAGTTATTTCGTTGTTGGATTATCAGAAAGGATATTTAAGGGGCATTGAAAAAATTAATCGTTACGACGAAAAGAACGCTAAAACAGGTACCTGGATGGAGTGGTCGGATTCCGGTATTCTTTTAGAGCAAGGTGTTTGGAAGGGAGGAAAAAGAAATGGGTTGTTTCGGTTTTATGATCAATGGGGTCAGCTTGATCGGGTAGAGAAATACCTGGATGGAGAGGTGATTTCGGATGCAGAAGAAACAGTAGAAATTGATGTTCGGACAACCGTTCATGAGAATGGGACTGTTGCATCGCGGGCAACATATGAAAATGAAAAACGAGTAGGTACCTATTCTGAATACGATAATGAGGGAACAATTATAGCTGGAGCGCTGTATGACGCGGGTGTAATGATTGGAAAAGGCATTACCAACTCCCAAGGCAAGCGGGTTGGATCGTGGAAACAATTTTATACGTCGGGCGAATTAAAATCGGAAGGAGGATATCAAAATGGACAGCGTGAAGGGCTGTGGAAATTTTATGCAGAATCAGGCGAATTAGTTCAAGAAGGGAAATACAAGGAAGGCGCATACCACGGAAATTGGAAATGGTATTATTTGAATGGATCCATTCATCGAGATGAGTCGTATCGCAATGGCAAAGCGAGTGGTCTTTTTCGTGAATGGGATTTCAATGGAAAACTCATTGTTCAGGGCACGTATGATTTCGGTTTAAAGCAAGGACCCTGGGTTATGGATGTCAACGATCACAAAGAAGAAGGAAACTATTTAGACGATGAACGCGACGGTGACTGGGTGCATGTTCACCCGAATGGGCAAAAGCAATTTGAAGGTTCTTACGAAAGTGGAGTTCCGATAGGAAAGCACATTTACAAAGACACACAAGGTTCAATGGTTCGAGTTGAACGATATGATTTAGGTGAAAGAGATGGAAAATGGATGTTTTATGGACCTAACCAAACATTGATTCAAACCCTCGATTATAAGCGAGGAAAGCTGTTTCGAATTGACGGACAACGGCTCAAGGACAGCGCTTCACGAAAAACTGAACCTTCTGGCGATTAACTTCGTCTCTGAGCCATGAAACTTGATCCCCATATTGCAAATTGGATAGATGTATGCACGGATGCTGCTTTGGTATTTGACAAGGATGGAGCGGCGGTTTACGTGAACAATGCAGGAAGGCAAATGCTTTCTGAAAGCGAAATAGAGCGGGCAAAAGAAGCAGGGGAACGGATCATTGCAGCGAGTAGCCATGAGCCATTTACTTGGAACGTATCAAACAACGAAAAACCGCACACAGTGCATTCAGGTTGTCTGAATGGCTATTATTATGCGGTTTTTAAGGACGTGCGAGATGCGGATGAGCTGGCCACTGCGCTGAGATATAATAAGACGCTTTACACGGGTTTAGCCAATGGGACCATCGAAGGGCTAGCTCTCATCAACAACAACAAAGCGGTTGACTCAAATGCGCAGATGTGGATTACAATGGGTGTCAACACAGCCCAGGAATTAGGTGAAATCGACTGGGAAGCCCAATTAGGAGAGCGCAATTGGAAGCGCTTGATGAGCCGTTTGGATGAGGTTTTGGAATTTGAATTTGTCAACGCGGGTGGCAAACCAATCGTAGTGGAGGGAAAAATGACGATCGTAGACAAGGAGTCGGGCTTCAAAGCCCTGGCCCTTCTGGATATCACAGATAAGAGAAAAATTTCAAAAGACCTTCTGCAAACCAAAGAGCGGTTCAGGTTGCTTGTGGAGACCAATCCGTTTGGGTTGCTTTTAGCGGTGGATGGCCGCGTACGGTATGCAAATCAAGCGGGTTTGGAAATTTTAGGCATAGAGGAAGAGGAGGTGTTTGACCAAGAGGTTATTCAGTTTTTTGCACCGTCTGATCGCTCCCCAATTCAAGAAGACATCGATCGAATTCTCAACGGAGAGAAAACTACCTACTTGGAAGTGCAGGTGAATATGATGGACAAGCAATTAAAAGAGGTGGGGGTTCAAATGGTCCTTTCCTTTTTTGATAATCAACCGGCCGTTCAAATTACAATGAACGACCTATCGACGCAGATGCAATTGGTCCGTGAACAACTGAAGCGAACATCAGCCGAAGAGGCGAACGTTTTGTTGAAGGAGGAAATTCTGCAGCACCGGGAAACCCAAAAGCAGTTAGAAGGTGCCGAGCGCTTTAATCGATCCATCATTGAGAGTTCCATTGATATGATTGTAGCGTTGGATGTAAAAGGAAACATTCTGCAATTCAATCACGCAGCGTCTGTGGAGTTTGGGATGAGCGCTGACGATGTAAAAGACATGACTGCGGCTGATTTTTTGAGCAACCCCGAGGACGCAGAAAACATTATCTCTGATTTGGATCGCCAAGGATACTATGCGGGAGAAATTTCAGGAAAGCGATCGACAGGAGAGGTGTTTCAGATGTTGATTTCAATTGCGTCTTTGCAAAATGAAAAAGGGGAGGGCACAGGCTATGTACTTGTCGGGAGAGACATCACAGATATCCGTTTTGCAGAGCAAGAACTTAGAAGAAGCGATGAGCGCTACCGCGATATTCTGGAAAACGCGAGCGACTTGGTTTTTCAGGTCAACGCAAAAGGCGGGCTTGAATATGCGAACCCCGCTTTCTTTGAATCCCTGGGATACTCACCAAAAGAACTGAAGTCGGTATTGATTCCAGACGTTATTGAAACTCCAACAAACGAGAACAAAGAAAACTGGATGGAATTGTTGGCCGGCCAGAACAACGAATTAAACTTTCGAAACAAAAACGGTTCGATATTGAAGGTGTTGGGGGGTGGTTCAGTGCAAACAACCAATCAAGGCGACTTAATCGGGTTGCGTTGCATTTACTCGAATGTTTCTGAAGTCAGAGCCTATCAGCGTGATGCAAGGGAAAAATCTGCCAAACTAGAATCGATTTTCAACTCAACGCGCTATCTCTTGATGTTTACCATCGACAAGGACCTTCGGGTGACATCGGTTAACCAAAACCTAAGACACACACTCAAAGAACAGTTCGGGTTTGACACGGAAATTGGTACGCCTATTATAGAAACCCTGAAAAACTTCACAGAAAAAAGCCTTTATCAAGGACAATTCAGACTTTTCTCCCGCGCAGCGCAGGGCACCCAGCAGCAATTTGAACTTCCGCTGGTCACGCAATCCGGAGAGGTGGCGTGGTACCAACTCTTTGTCAACCCCGTTGTATTTGAAGAAGGAACAGAGGAATTGAGTTGTATAGCGTACGACATAACAGAACGAAAAGAGATCGACAATAAGATTCGTGAAGCACTGAAGGAAAAGGAAGTTTTACTCCAAGAGGTCCATCATCGGGTGAAGAACAACTTACAGGTCATCTCAAGCATGCTTAACCTGCAGCGACGGTTTGTGGACGACCAAAAGATGTTAGATGTTTTGGAGGAAAGCCAAAACAGGATTTCGACAATGAGCTTTATTCACGAAAGCCTGTACCAAAATTCTGATTTTAGCTCCATTGGTTTTGCGGATTATTTGGAACGACTAACCCAGAACCTGATCCAGAGCTATTCTAACATTTCTGCTCGCGTGGAATTGACCAGTCAGCTGGACGACATTTACATCAATCTGAAACAAGCGATCCCATGTGGATTAATAGTTAATGAGTTGGTTTCTAACTGTTTAAAATATGCTTTCAAAGGAAGAGAAACGGGAAAAATATTTTTGCGCGTTGAAAAGAAAGGCGACGAACTGGAAATTGAGGTCGCAGATAACGGGGTCGGTTTGCCCGATAATTTTAACATTGAAACCAACGAGAGCTTGGGGGTGTATTTGGTTCAAGCTTTAACCGACCAATTGGACGGAGCGCTCGTTGTGGATAACAAACAGAGCGATAAGGCGTTAGATATTGAGACGGGGGCATCATTTTTGGTTAGATTTACCCCCGTGACGCTTTAGACGCAACCAAAGAAACCACTTGATATGCCCATAAATATTCTCGTAACAGAAGATGAAAGCATTGTTCGCAAGGACATTGAACGTTGCTTAGGAAACCTAGGTTATAACGTTGTGGCTTCTGCGGATAACGGTGAGGACGCCATTTCCATGGCCATGAAACACAAGCCGGATTTAGCACTCATGGACATCATGATCAAAGGCGACATGAATGGGATTGCGGCCGCCGAAGAAATTAAGCGGAACATCGACATTCCCGTCGTCTTTTTGACGGCTTATGCGGACGAGAACACACTGAACGACGCGAAACTCGCCGAGCCACACGGATACATTTTGAAGCCATTCAAGGATGTTGATATCCAGACGGCCGTAGAAATGGCCCTGCACAAGCACGGCAAGGAGCTGGAAATGCGTCAAGAGACGGATTTTTTGAGAAGTTTGGCGGAGCACAAGGATGACACAGACATCATTTTTGTGAAAAACCGAAGCCGCTTGATTCGGGTTAAGAACAGCGATTTGCTTTTTGTGGAGGCGCTGAAAGACTATGTCGTAGTCCACACCACGAACGAAAGCTACACGATCCATTCCACCATGAAGGATGTTGAAACAAAGCTGAGCGGACCGGACTTTATGCGAGTGCACCGGAGCTACATCGTCAACATTGAAGCCATTGAAAGCATCAAATACTCGATGATTACCATTGCGGGAATGGAAAAAGAAATTCCAGTTGGCGGCAGCTACAAAGACGCGCTTGCTCAGCGCATCAACCTGCTCTAAAGCGGTTTTGATGGAACAAATAGAACGAATGAAAAGCGCTGTTTTTACGGCGCTTTTGTTTTTTACGATAAGCGTTGCGAGCACCTCGGCTCAGGACACCTTTAGCATTGTAGCGGTGGACATCACCACAGGGCAAGTCGGCTCAGCGGGTGCGACGTGTTTGGACGATGATGATATCGCGGGTGGCGCCATCATTATTTCGGACGTTGTTCCCGACCACGGGGCGATTCATACGCAAAGCTATTGGCATCCCGCAAATCAATCGAATGCCCACGAACAGTTTATAGAGGGTGCCAGCCCGACGCAACTTATGGATTGGTTGGAATCCAACGACGTTCAAGATTCACCCGGTATACGGCAATATGGTGCGGTCGATCTGGTAACAGGTTCAGCACGCGCTGACGCTTTCACAGGAGAGGCTTGTATGGACTACCACGGTCACCTTGTGGGAGAAGATTATGCGATACAAGGAAACATCCTCTTGGACGCATCAATACTCGAGGCGATGGAGCAAGGGTTCACAGAAACGTCGGGCACATTGGCTGAGCGGTTGATGGCGGCGTTGCAGGGGGCAAATGTGCCAGGAGCTGATTCACGGTGCTTGGAGGAAGGGGTTAGTTCACGAAGTGCCTTCATTCGGGTTGCTTTTCCAGGAG